>UEXY01000047.1_pt1 | contig 60597 bp, 64 predicted proteins | sample 4301061 | NCBI WGS metagenome assembly UEXY01 (sample SAMEA4773184, study PRJEB27434) | metagenome | biome: 2259; feature: agricultural soil; material: soil | place: USA | collected 2014-09 | depth 0.25 m | reverse complement strand
GGGCGACGTTCAGCACCGCGTCCTGCACCTGTTCGAAACTCAGTTTGCCTTCCGGATGCAGCAGCGCCAGCTTCTGGATTTCCTGGTGCGCGGCGAGCAGGTTGCCCTCGACGCGATCGGCGATGAAGTCGATGCCCTGCCGGTCGGCGCTCTGGCGCTGCGCGGCCAGTCGGGTGCCTATCCATGCCGGTAGTTGCGCCCGCTCTACCAGCGGGATATCGATGTAAACGCCCGCCTGCTGCAAGGCCGCCACCCAGGCGGCTTTCTGCGTCTGCCAATCCAGCCTGGGCAGCGCGACCAGCGTGACATTGTCGGGGTTGAGCGCGGTTACGTATTCCTGCAAGGCCTGTCCACCATCCTTGCCCGGCTTGCCGGTCGGAATACGCAGCTCGATCAGCTTGCGATCGCCGAATAGCGATTGCGACCGGTTGGCGGCGAGCAGTTCGCCCCATTTGAAGCCGCGCTCGACCACCAGCACCTCGCGCTCGGAAAAACCCTGCGCGCGCGCCGTCTTGCGTATCCTGTCGGCCGCCTCCAGCGCCAGCAGGTGTTCGTCGCTGGTGATCACATACAGCGGCGCGAGCGTCTTCGCCAAGTGCGCGTCGAGAGCGTCGGGCCGTAGTTGCATCGCGTTCCCCGCTCAGGCCGGTCTGAGTGCCGACATCCGGCGCAGAATCTGCTGCACCAGGTCGGACTGCATGTCGCGATACAGCATCTCTTCTTCTTTTTCCTTCGCAATCACCTGCGATTCGTTGAAGCTGATGTCGCGCTTGAGCGTGATCTCGGTCGACGGCAGCAGCTCCTTTTCCTTGTTGTCCTTCACCCGGAAGCGCAGCCTGTAATAAAGCGAATACTCGCGAATGCGGCCCTGGGTGTTGAGCGACAGCGTTGCCTTTTCCCGCGACTCGCCCTGTACCTCGATGATGGCTTCGGCTGCTTTCGGGTCGCTCACGACGGTCGTATCGCCGCTGGCCCGGATATAGCGCTTGAGCTCGATGCCGAGCGGCGACGATTCCGGCACGCCGATGTAGACGGTCTTGAACGGCAGGCTGCCCTGGCCGTTCGTGCCGCGCAGCTGGAAGCCGCACGCGGACAGCGATACGACCGTGGCAATGGCAAGGAGGCAGGCTGCGCGGCGTTTCATGGGTATCTCCGGAGATCAGGCGACGATGTTGACCAGCTTGCCGGGCACGACGATCACTTTCTTCGGCGCGCCTTCCACAAACTTTTTCACGTTCTCGTTTGCCAGCGCGGCCGCTTCGATCGTGGCCTTGTCGGCTTCCTTCGCGACCTTGACGCTGCCGCGCAGCTTGCCGTTGACCTGCACCATCAGTTCGATCTCGGCCTGTTCCAGCGCTGACGCATCGACTTGCGGCCACGGTGCATCGAGGATGTCGCCGTATGCCTCTGTAAAGCCGAGCTCCTGCCACAGCACATGCGTGATATGCGGTGCCACCGGGTTCAGCACGCGCAGGAAGATCGACGCGCCCTCGGTGATCACCGCATTCGATGCGGGCGAGTCGTCCAGCTTCGCCGCGTCCAGCGTGTTCAGCATTTTCATGCAGGCGGACACCACGGTGTTGTACTGGATACGCTTGAAGTCGTGTTCGGCCTGCTGCAGGATCTTGTGGATTTCGCGGCGCAAGGTCTTGTGCGCTTCCGGCAGCGCGGCGAAGTCGACTGCGCCGGCGGCTGCGATGCGCGCAGCCTGCGCGTGACCGAACGCCCACACGCGGCGTAGAAAACGGTTCGCGCCTTCGACGCCAGTGCCCGACCATTCCAGTGTCTGTTCCGGCGGCGACGCGAACATCGTGAACAGACGCGCGGTGTCGGCCCCGTACTGGTCGATCTGCGCCTGCGGATCGATGCCGTTATTCTTCGACTTCGACATTTTTTCGATGCCGCCGATCCCGACCGGCTTGCCGTCGGATTTCAGGATCGCGGAAACCGGGCGGCCTTTGTCGTCGAAAGTCAATTCCACGTCGGCCGGGTTGAACCAGGTCTTCTTGCCGTGCTCGTCTTCGCGGTAATAGGTTTCGTTCAACACCATGCCCTGCGTCAGCAGGTTGACGAACGGTTCGTCGAACTTGAGCAGGCCGAAGTCGCGCATCACCTTGGTCCAGAAGCGCGCATACAGCAGGTGCAGCACCGCGTGCTCGATGCCGCCGATATACTGGTCCATCGGCATCCAGTAATCGTTGCGCGCATCGACCATCGCCTCGTTGCTGCCCGGCGAACAATAGCGCATGTAGTACCAGGACGAATCGACGAAGGTATCCATCGTGTCGGTTTCGCGGCGCGCCGGCTTGCCGCACTGCGGGCAATCGACGTGCAGGAATTGTTCGTGCTTGTTGAGCGGGTTGCCGGTGCCGTCCGGCACGCAGTCTTCCGGCAGCACTACCGGCAAATCCTTTTCCGGTACCGGCACGTCGCCGCAATCGGCGCAGTGGATGATCGGGATTGGCGTGCCCCAGTAGCGCTGGCGCGAAATACCCCAGTCGCGCAGGCGGTAGGTGACTTTCTTTTCGCCCATGCCTTTTTCCGCGAGATCGGCGGCGACCGCGTCGACCGCAGCCTGGTAATTCAAGCTGTCGTACTTGCCGGAATTGACGCAGCGGCCGTTTTCCTTGTCCGCGTACCACTCTTCCCAGGCGTCGGTCGAGTACGTTTTGCCTTCTACCGCGATCACCTGGTCGATCGGCAGACGGTATTTTTTCGCAAATGCGAAATCGCGTTCGTCATGTGCCGGTACACCCATCACCGCACCGTCGCCGTAGGTGATCAATACATAATTGCCGACCCACACTTCGACCTGTTTGCCAGTCAGTGGATGCGTGACGAACAGGCCGGTCGGCATGCCTTTCTTTTCCATCGTCGCCATGTCCGCTTCGATCACGCTGCCTTTCTTGCATTCGGCGATGAAGGCGGCGAGTTCCGGATTCGCTTGCGCGGCGTGTGTTGCCAGCGCATGCTCTGGCGCCACCGCGCAGAACGTGACGCCCATGATGGTGTCGGCGCGGGTGGTGAACACCCACAGCTTGCCGGCGTTGATTGCATTGCCGGATTCATCGCTGATGCCATGCGGGAAGGCGAAGCGCACGCCGGTCGACTTGCCGATCCAGTTCGACTGCATGATGCGCACGCGCTCCGGCCAACCCGGTAGCTTGTGGTCGACATGGTCGAGCAACTCTTCCGCATAGGCGGTGATCTTCGCGTAATACATCGGGATTTCGCGCTTCTCGATCAGCGCGCCGGAACGCCAGCCGCGGCCGTCGATCACCTGCTCATTGGCGAGCACGGTCTGGTCGATCGGGTCCCAGTTCACGGTACCGGTCTTCTTGTAGATGATGCCTTTCTCCAGCATCTTCAGGAACATCCACTGGTTCCACTTGTAGTAATCCGGCTTACAGGCGGTCATCTCGCGCGACCAGTCGATTGCCAGGCCCATCGCTTGCATCTGCTGCTTCATGTACTCGATGTTCGAGTAGGTCCATTGCGCCGGCGGCACGCTGTTGGCCATCGCCGCGTTCTCGGCCGGCATGCCGAATGCGTCCCAGCCCATCGGCATCAGCACGTTGTAGCCGTTCATTCGCAGGTAGCGGTACATCACGTCGTTGATCGTGTAATTGCGCACATGGCCCATGTGCAGCTTGCCGGACGGGTAGGGCAGCATCGAGCACGCATAGAACTTTTTCTTGTCCTTGCCGTTCCTGTCCTTGGCATGTTCGACGGTCTTGTACGCGTCGATCGCGCGCCAATGGTCTTGCGCCGCTTTTTCGACGTCCCCGGGGAGATATTTTTCTTGCATGGCGGATGAAGCTGGAAGTGGATTTGAACCCGCCATTATACTGGTTCGGCAGCACCTATAGCGGCGGGGAGGGGCGGCGATTGCGCGGCAAAATCAGCGCAATACGAGGGCCAACGCCGATTTTTGGCCGTTTTCGATATACAGCCGGTTGACCTCGGCGGTGCAGTCTGCGAGGGCGGCGAGAATGGTGGGCGCCTTCCGCCGCAGCGCGTCCGCGTGCTGGAGCTCGATCTGCAGCACCTCGTCCGGGCCGAGCGAGAAACTTGACATGCCGTCATCGTCGCGCAGGCCGCTCAGGCAGTCGATCCACGCGTCCATGTTGCGACCGTAGAAATCCGGGAAACCGAACGCCGCCTGGCAGGCGTCGTGAAACGACGCCCAGTCGGCGATGGCTCGACCATCGAGGCGGACGGTTGCCATGGCCTTAGGGTTTTTCCTTGGCGTCGGTGACGAAACCCATCTTGGTCATGCCCTCGGTCTGCGCGGCGGACATGACTTGCGCGATGATTTCGTAGCGGGTCGACTTGTCGGCGCGCAGCTGCAGTTCCGGCTGCGGGTTCTTTTGCGCGGCGACCGCCAGCCGCGTACCGAGGTCTTTCCGGTCGATCTGATCGTTGTTCCAGAAAATCTTGCCTTCGCCGTTGATCGATAGTGAAATCGTCTCCGGTTTTTCGGGCGCCGCGGCCGATTGCGCATTGGGCAGATCGAGCTTGATCGCATGCGTGAACAGCGGCGCGGTGATGATGAAGATCACCAGCAGCACCAGCATTACGTCCACCATCGGCGTGACGTTGATGTCCGCCATCGGGGTGTGCTGCTTGTTGTCGTTGAATCCGCCGAATGCCATGGCCGTACTCCGTTTATTTGCCGACGCGGGCGCCGGTGGTCAGGTAAGCATGCAGGTCATGCGCGAACGCGTCGAGTTCGGCGAGTGTCACGCGGTTGACGCGAGTGAACGCGTTGTACGCGAGCACGGCGGGGATCGCCACCACCAGGCCGAGCGCGGTCATGATCAGCGCTTCACCAACCGGGCCGGCAACCTTGTCGATTTGCACGGTGCCGGCGGTCGACACCGCGACCAGCGCGTGATAGATACCCCACACTGTGCCGAACAGGCCGACGAAAGGTGCTGTCGAACCGACCGATGCCAGCAGCGTCAGTCCGCTTTCCAGACGCGACGACACGCGGTTGATTTCCTGGCGCAGCGTGCGGGTGATCAGTTCGCTCGGATCGACGTTGGCGTTCAGCGATCCGGCCTGCCCGGTGAGGTTGGCGGCTTCCGCGCTTTGCACAGCCAGCGGCGCGTAGACGTTTTCACCGTCGACATTTTTCACGACCGCGATCGCGTCGGGTAGCGTCGGCGCTTTCCAGAAACCGTCGAGCGCGCCGGCGCTCTTGCGGATGCGCCATGAGCTCCAGGCCTTCGAAAAAATGTAGTACCAGCTGGCTACCGACATCAATAGCAGCAGATAGGCAACCGCATGCGAAATGGCATCGCCGTGTGCCCAGTAGTGCGCGAATCCGAGAGTCTGGTTCATGGTGTTCGAGAAAAGTTAGTTGTTTTGAAGTGTAAACGGAATGGCAAGCTGATACCACTCCGCGACCGGCTTGCCGTCGACGGTGGCGGGATTGAAACGCCAGGTCTGCACAGTGGTTCGCGCCGATTCGTCGAGCAGCGGATAGCCGCTTGACGTCTTCAACTCTACCGCGCCCGCCGTGCCGTCGGCGCGCACCAGCACGCGCAGCATCACCGTGCCTTGCTCGTCGTTGACGCGCGACAGCCGCGGGTAGGACGGCTTGCGATTGCTGGCCGCATAGGTGGCGACCGATATGCTGGTACGTGGTGGTGTGGGCGCGGCCTGGACCGGTGCCGGCGGAGCGGAAATGGCCGTGGAATTGGAAGGCGCCGGTTTGGCATCGAAGGCCACGTCTGGCACCTGGGTCCGGGGCGCCGGTATTTCGTGCGGCGCCGGCGTCGGTTTGGGCGCAGAGCGATGTTTCGGTTCCGGGCGTTTCTTTTCCGGCGGCGCCTGCGCCGCCACAGGCAACGGCGTCGGCGGAGCGGATGGTGGCGCGGGCAGAAGTTCGATCGCGATCGGCACCGGCGGCGTGCTGACGCTTTGCTGCGTGGACAAGCCGGTAATCACCAACACGATCAACGCCGCATGCAACAGCAGCGCCGCGGCGGCTGAAACGAGCGGCGACGCGGATTTCATGTGACCGACCTTATCTGCGATGGTGTGCTGCGTAATCAGCGCAGCCCGAGCACATCCTGCATGTCGTACAAACCGGTCTTCTTGTCGGCGAGGAAGCGCGCGGCGCGCAGGCTGCCATGCGCATAACTGAGGCGACTGGACGATTTGTGCGTGATCTCGATGCGCTCGCCGATGCCGGCGAACAGCACGGTGTGATCGCCGACGATGTCGCCGCCACGGATCGTGGCAAAACCGATGGATGACGGATCGCGCTCGCCGGTCACGCCTTCGCGTGCATACACGGCGACGTCCTTCAGGTCGCGGCCCAGCGTATCTGCAATCACTTCACCCATCTTGATCGCGGTACCGGAAGGCGCATCGACCTTGTGGCGGTGGTGCGCTTCAATGATCTCGATGTCATAGCCGTGCGAAAAACTTTTCGCCGCCATTTGCAGCAGTTTCAGTGTGACGTTGACGCCGACGCTCATGTTGGGCGCAAACACGATTGCGGTTTTCTGTGCGGCAGCGGCAATCGCCGCCTTGCCCGCGTCATCGAAGCCGGTGGTGCCGATGATCATCCGGATGCCGTGCGCGGCGCAATACTCGAGGTGGTGGAGTGTGCCTTCCGGGCGCGTGAAGTCGATCAGGAATTCGGCATTCGCCAGACCCTTCGCCAGTTCCGATTCGATCGACACGTTGGCCGGCTTGCCGAGGAAGGCCGCGGCGTCGCTGCCGATGCCCGGCGCTGCCGGCACGTCGAGTGCGCCGGCCAGCGCCGCGTCGGCGGCGTTCTGGATGGTTTCGATCAGCATGCGGCCCATGCGACCGGACGCGCCTGCTACGGCGATTTTCATTTGATTCATCTGATTCAATGCTTATTTTTTACTCGGCGTGCCCGGCGCCGCGCCGGCGATAAAGGCGAGATATTCCTGCTCGGTCGGCAGCACTCCGCCGTCAATGCTGGTCAGGCGATTGTCCTTGAAGAACACGGTCACGCGGCTGGAAATCACTTCGCCGGTGGCTTTCTTGAGACGGAATACGTAATCCCAGCGATCGGCGTGGAAGAGGTCGGTCAGCAGCGGTGTGCCAAGCACGAAGCGTACCTGTTCACGCGTGACGCCTTCCGGCCGCTGCATACCCTCCTTCAGCTGCGCGACCATTTCACGCGAGATGAAGTTGCCTTGCTGGATATCTATGCGGTATGGTGCGAAGATACCGAGGAAGCGCTGCACACCGGTTGGGCCGGTGGTGGTCACGCCGCTGTTGCCGGCTACGGCGGCGTCGGCGGGCTTCGCGCTCGCGGCCGGCTCATCGATCAACGGGTTTTTCGATGCACAACCGGACAAGCAGAAAGCAAGCGCGACGCAAAATGCGCCGAATAGCGCCGGCGTACGATCAGTGCCAGAGAACGACATTCGCATAGTGGGGTCTCAATACGTTGAGCAATTGGGTCAAAACACTATATGATAAAGCAGATAATCTAAATCCGGCCAACAACATGCCTAGCAATCCTTCCGAGCTGAAAGCCAGCGGTCTGAAAGCGACCCTGCCACGACTCAAGATACTCGATATTTTCCAGAACAGTTCGGTGCGCCATCTGAGCGCGGAAGATGTGTACAAGATCCTGCTCACCGAAAACATGGATGTCGGTCTGGCAACGGTCTATCGCGTGCTTACGCAATTCGAGCAGGCCGGGCTGCTGCATCGCAATCACTTCGAAACCGGCAAGGCCGTGTTCGAGCTTAACGAGGGCTCGCACCACGATCATCTGGTATGCCTGGATTGCGGCAGGGTGGAAGAATTTTTCGACGAAGAAATCGAAAAACGCCAGCAAGGGATTGCCAGCGAGCGCGGCTTCGCGATTTCCGACCATGCATTGGCGCTGTATGGGCACTGCACTAAAGCGGATTGCCCTTACCGCTCCCGCAGCTGAAAAGCGTGCGCGTCATACATCGCGATCCATCAATCGTCCGTCACCAGCCCCTCGGTTCGCGTAGTCGAGGGGGCAGTTTTTAGGTTTGTTGCTCAATGAAATCCGAAACCAGGAGTTTCCCGCGCAAGATCATGCGCTGTCACGCCGCGGTCGTCATTCCCGGGGCCGCGCCATTGCGGGCGCGAACGCTGGATGTATCGCTCGGCGGGCTTAGTCTGATCATGGCCGAGCAGTTACCGATCGGCCAGGAGTGTACTGTCGGCTTCGAGGCGCCGCTGAACGGCAACATGGTACGCATTGCCGCCAATGCAAAGGTGATCTACAGCATCTTGAGCGGCGCTGACGGTTTTCGGATCGGATTGCAGTTCGTCCGGCTGGATGCGGCAAACAACAAGACCTTGGCCGAATTGATGATGTAAGTAAGCGCAGCGGACGCCGCGTTCAGGAATGGCTCAGCGCATTCGACAGCAGCTTCGCGGTGATATCGACGATCGGGATCACCCGTTCATAGGCCATGCGGGTCGGGCCGATCACGCCCAGCGTGCCGACGATCTTGCCGTTCACCTCGTACGGCGCGGTCACCACGCTCATCTCGTCGACCGGCACCAGGCGCGATTCGCCGCCGATGAAAATCTGCACCCCGGTCGCCTTGCTCGACACGTCGAGCAACTGCATCAGGCTGGTCTTGTGCTCGAACAGATCGAACAGCTTGCGCAATGAAGTCATGTTCGATGCCAGGTCGGTGACGCTGAGCAGGTTGCGCTCTCCTGAGATCACGACGTCTTCCTCGCTTTCGGCCATCGCATCGCTGCCGGCTTCGACCGCAGCCTGCATCAGGCGCGTCATGTCGTCGCGCAACTGGCGTAGCTCGCCTTTTAAACGGGTGCGTACCTCGTCGAAACCGAGTCCGGAAAAATGCTGATTTATATAGTTGGCCGCCTGGATCAGCTGCGACGGCGTGTAGTCGACATCAGTCAGCAGCAGGCGGTTCTGGACATCGCCGTTGGGCGCAACGATTACCAGCAGTATGCGTTTTTCCGACAGCCTCAGAAATTCGATCTGCTGAAAGATTGACTCGTGGCGCGGCGTCATCACTACGCCGGCGAACCGCGACAGCGACGACAATACCTGCGCCGCGTTGGCGATAATCTTGTGCGAAGAATTGGTTTGCAGGCGCGGCTGCAGTTTCGATTCGACCGTGGTTTCGTCGATCGTCTGCACCGTCAGCAAAGTATCGACGAACACTCGGTAGCCGCGCGGCGTCGGTATCCGGCCGGCCGAGGTATGCGGGCTGGAGACGTAGCCCATTTCTTCCAGGTCGGCCATGATATTTCGGATGGTCGCCGGCGACAGCTCCAGTCCCGAGATTTTCGATAACGCACGGGAACCCACCGGCTGGCCGTCCGCGATGTACCGTTCGACGAGTGCCTTGAGCAAGGTTTGTGCGCGAGTATCGAGTTGCATAAGGTTATTCTAACGAGCTGCGGCAACAGGTGCCAGCATCTATTGCCGTCGGCTCTCAAAAATGCTTGACTGTTATCAGACTTCTACCTGTCCGGCCAACCATTGGTCGAGTTCATACAAATTGCTGCAGGTGCAATCGGGGCGTACATGCTCCGGCAGTACGCGCGTCGACCCCAGTTCAACACGATTCATCCAGACACCGCGCAGTCCAGCTTTTTGCGCACCTTCGACGTCGAGCAGCGGATCGTCGCCGACATAAACTGCTTCTTGCGGCGCCACGCCGAGCGCTTCGCATGCTGCGCGGAAAATCGCAGCATCCGGCTTGGCCAGGCCAAAGCGGTGCGCCGCGAGCGACGTATCGAACAAATGCGCAATCCCGATCGCATGCAGATCGGCCACGCCATTCGATACCGAACCGAGCGCCACCTTGCCGCGTAGGCCCGTCAAGGTCGGCACCACGTCGACAAACGGCGTGACTTCATTGCGCGCGCGAGAGAATACTTCCATTGCCTGATCGACCATCGCCACGTCCAGTCCGCTGCCGACGAATGCTTCCGTCAGCACTGCATGCCGCGACACCCGCAAGTCCAGTTGATACATCGGATCACTCGCCATCAATGCCTGCCTGCGTTCGCGCATGCTCTCGATCGTGACGCGCTGCGCGACCGTGGGCGCGTGGCGCGCGATCCAATCATGCAAAATGCGTTCCGCTCGCTGGATGACGGGAATGATCGGCCACAACGTATCGTCAAGGTCGAACAGCACAGCTTTGATAACTGACATATGGGTTCGAAATCCTTTGTTTCAACAACCGTATCCTGTAACAGCCAGCCAAATTATGGTCTAATCTGCAGCATGTTGCCTGCCAAGCCATCTTCCAAACCGCTCGCCTTCAAGACCATTGCCGTCGTCGGTAAATATATGGCTGCCGGTATCGAGCAATCGCTGTCGGACATTGCCGCATTTCTCGGCGCGAGCGGGCATACTGTGGTGTTCGAATCCGAGACCGCGCAAAACGTGGCGCTGCCGGGCGTCGCGACCATGACGCCGGCGCAGATCGGCCAGAATGCCGACGTCGCGATCGTGCTTGGCGGCGACGGTACCATGCTTGGCATTGCGCGCCAGCTAGCGCCCTATGGCGTGCCGCTGATCGGCATCAATCAGGGGCGGCTGGGCTTCATGACCGACATTTCGCAGGAAGGCATGATCGAGGTGCTGTCCGACATGCTGAGCGGGAAGCTCGAATCGGAACAGCGCAGCCTGCTGGAAGGCTCGGTGCTGCGCGACGGCCAGACCATCTTTCATGCGCTCGCTTTCAATGATGTGGTCGTGTCGCGCGGCGCCACCACCGGCATGGCGGAGCTGCAGGTTGAAGTCGACGGACATTTCATGTACAACCAGCGCTCCGACGGCTTGATCGTTTCCACGCCGACAGGTTCCACTGCCTATGCGCTGTCGGCCGGCGGTCCCCTGCTGCACCCGAGCCTGTCCGGCATCGGGCTGGTGCCGATTGCGCCGCATGCTTTGTCCAATCGTCCGATCGTGGTTCCCGATACCAGCACTATCGTGATCGAGATCATGGGTGGGCGCGATATCAGTGTCAACTTCGACATGCAGTCGCTCGCCAGCCTGCAACACCACGACCGCATCGTGATCCGACGGTCCGCGCATACCATTACCTTCCTGCATCCTCAAGGCTGGAGCTACTACGATACCTTGCGCGAGAAGCTGCACTGGAACGAATATCCATCGGTGGCGGGGAAGTTAAAATAGCAAGCCGCCTAGCCTACGCTATAAAAAATCGACCCTCCACCATGCTTCGCACACTTTCCATTCACGATTTCGTGATCGTCGATTCGATCGAGCTTGAGTTTGCACCGGGCTTTACCGTTTTCACCGGTGAGACCGGCGCCGGCAAATCGATCTTGATCGATGCGCTGGCGCTTGCGCTCGGCGGGCGCGGCGACGCCAGCGTGGTGCGCGAAGGAGCCGCGAAAACCGATATCGCGGCCGAGTTCGCCACCAGCAGCGATGCGGATGCCTGGCTGACGGAAAACGAATTCAGCAACGACGACGGCGGCGTGCTGTTGCGTCGCGTGATCGACAACGCCGGCCGCTCCAAGGCCTTCATCAACGGCATTAGCGCGACTGCCGCGCAACTGCGCGAGCTGGGTGAGATGCTGGTCGACATCCATGGCCAGCATGCGCACCAGTCGCTGCTAAAAACCGATGTGCAGCGCGTGCTGCTCGACAGCCAGGCTGGCTTGCTTGACGAAGCGAAGGCGGTCGCCGTTGCCCACAAGAGCTGGCGCGCACTGGCGAAGCAGCGCGCGGAATTCGAAGCCAATGCCAAGAGCGTGCTGCTGGAACGCGAACGCCTCGAATGGCAGGTCGGCGAACTCGACAAGCTGGCGGTCAAGCCCGGCGAGTGGACCGACATCAGCAATGAACACAGTCGCCTGGCGCATGCGGCCAGCCTGATCGAAGGCGCGCAGGAAGCGCTGAACGTGATTTCTGAATCCGATACCGATCCGATGCTGTCGCAGTTGTCTGCGTTGACGCTGAAACTCGGAAAGCTGGCCGATATCGACACCGCGTTGACGCCGGTGGTCGAAGCGCTCGAACCGGCGCGCATCCAGTTGCAGGAAGCGGTGTATTCGCTCAACGATTATCTCGGCCGCGTCGAACTTGATCCGGAGCGTCTGCACGAGGTGGAAGCGCGGCTGGATGCGATTCATTCGACCGCGCGCAAGTTCCGCGTAGCGCCGGAGGACTTGCCGCAAGAATATGCGACGCTGTCGGCGCAATTGCGGCAACTGGCAGGCGCTACCGACCTCGACGCAATACGGGAGCAGGAAGAAAAGCTCAAGGAAGTCTATATGGGCGCCGCGCAAAAGCTGTCGAAGGCGCGCGTCAAGGCCGCCAAGGCGCTGAGTTCGGCGGTGACCGCGGCGATGCAGGAGCTGAGTATGGCCGGTGGGCGCTTCGAGGTCGCGCTCAATGCGTGCGAACCGGCGAGCTACGGCATTGAGCAGGTGGAATTCATGGTTGCCGCGCACGCCGGCACCTCATCACGCCCGCTGGCGAAAGTGGCATCCGGCGGCGAACTCGCGCGCATCTCGCTCGCGATTTCGGTGATCACGTCGAGCGCCACGGCGACGCCGACGCTGATTTTCGATGAAGTCGACAGCGGCATCGGCGGAGGCGTGGCGGAAGTCGTCGGACGGCTGCTGAAACGCCTCGGCCAGGATAGCCAGGTCCTGTGCGTTACCCATTTGCCGCAAGTGGCGAGTCAGGCCAACCAGCATTTCCAGGTCAGCAAGCGCAGCGCCGATGGCCGCACGCTGTCGAACATCGATTTCCTCGACGCCAAGGACCGCGTAGAGGAAATCGCTCGCATGCTGGGTGGCCTCGAAATTACCGCGACGACCCGCAAGCATGCGCGCGAATTGCTTGCTTCCTGAGCGCGCGACAACCGAATACTGCAGCAGGAAAGGATCACAGAAAAACAATGCGTTTCAACAAGGAGCCTTCGTATGCGCACGGCACGGTTGCGAAGACCGCGGTGGTGCTGGTCAACCTCGGCACGCCCGACGCGCCGACCGCATCGGCGCTGCGCCGCTATTTGAAGCAATTCCTGTCGGACCCGCGCGTTGTCGAAATCCCGAAGGCCGCATGGTGGTTCATCCTCCATGCTTTCATCCTGCCGCTCCGTTCGGCCAGGTCGGCGGCGAAGTATGCGTCGATCTGGACCAATGAAGGCTCGCCACTGAAAGTACACACCGAGCGGCAGGCGACGCTGCTGCGCGGCTATCTCGGCGAGCGTGGCCACCAGGTCGAGGTCGTCCATGCGATGCGCTATGGCAGCCCGTCGCTGCCACAAACACTCGACGGACTGAAAGCGGGCGGTTGCGACCGCATCCTCGTGCTGCCGGCTTATCCGCAATATTCCGGCACTACTACCGCCTCGATTTTCGATGCGGTGTTCGGCCATTACGCCCGGGTGCGCAATGTGCCCGAGCTGCGATTCGTCAAACACTACCATGATCACAACGCGTATATCCTGGCATTGAAGCAGTCGATATTTGCGCATTGGAGCAAGCATGGTCGCCCAGACAAGCTGGTGATGAGTTTTCATGGCGTTCCGAAACGCACGCTGTTGCTGGGAGATCCCTATCATTGCGAGTGCCACAAGACCGCGCGCCTGCTGGCGGCGCAGTTGCAATTGGCGCCCGAGCAATATGTGGTGACCTTCCAGTCGCGCTTCGGCAAGGCCGAGTGGTTGCAGCCATATACCGCCCCGACCCTGCAACAGCTCGCAAAAGAAGGAACGCGGCGAGTGGATGTCGTTTGCCCCGGATTTACCAGCGACTGCCTGGAAACGCTGGAGGAAATTGCAATGGAAGCCAAACAGGATTTTCTGAGCGCCGGCGGCAAGGAATTTCACTATATCCCCTGTCTAAACGAAAGCCATGCATGGATCGCGGCGCTCGCGGAAATCGCGGAACAGCACATGATCGGCTGGCACACGATGCTTACGCCGCAGATGCGGGAAGACCTGGGGAAAGAAGCGGAAATTTCGCGCCGGCAGGCAAAATCGTTAGGCGCCGAGGAGTGAAGCCGGCGGTTTTTTAGTAAATAGCAACCAGTTCAGCCTGGCAAATCCATGCAGCCGCGAGCAGCACGTACGCGACGATGGAGAGGGAAATCAATGGTAGTTTCATGCTGTTTTCTCCTTGCAATCTGTGAAAAGGTTGCAACGCTGTTAACCCCATCGTAGTACGTGTCGCGGGGAATTGAAGCCCGTGAAGCCGTAAAGTGTGTAACAAGGCTTTACGCATGCGGGCGGAGCGAAGGTCAGTATGCGCTGCGACAAGATGTGAAAAATTCCCTTGAAAAAGTACGAGATACCCTCATTTATTAGGGCAATTAACGCTAAGCCATTGAATGTTGGAGATTTTTTGTGATGCAAGATCAAGAGAAGATGCAAGAACAAGTAGAGCAGACCGCGCCGGCGCAGGAAAATATCGTTGCCGAAAACCTTGCTCAAGCTCAGGCAGGCTCGACGCTGGAAGAAAAGCTGGCCGCCGCCGAAGCCAAATCGCTCGAAATGCAGGATTCATTTCTGAGAGCGAAAGCGGAAGCGGAAAACATCCGTCGCCGTGCGCAGGAAGATATTGCCAAGGCGCACAAGTTCGCGATCGAGAACTTCGCCGAAGCTCTGGTGCCGGTCAAGGACAGTCTCGAAATGGCGCTCAAGCTCGACACTCCTTCGGTGGAATCGCTGAAAGAGGGCGTCGAAATGACCTTGAAGCAGTTGTCCGCTGCCTTTGAACGCAACCGACTGGTCGAAGTCAATCCGGCGCAGGGCGAGAAGCTCGATCCGATGAAGCACCAGGCGATTTCGATGGTACCTGCCGAGCAGGAAGCCAACACCATCGTCAGTGTGCTGCAGAAGGGGTACATGATCGCTGACCGCCTGCTGCGTCCGGCACTGGTCACGGTAGCGCAATAAAAATCGACTTGAAAGCGCTTGAAACCGGCGCTTTGTTCCACATATACAACACATCAAAAATCCAGTTTTTTAAAGGAACGCACTATGGGCAAGATCATTGGCATTGACCTCGGCACGACCAACTCCTGTGTCGCCATCATGGAAGGCGGTCAGCCGAAAGTCATCGAAAACTCCGAAGGTTCGCGCACCACCCCATCTGTAGTTGCCTATCAGGAAGATGGCGAAATCCTGGTCGGTGCGCCGGCCAAGCGCCAGGCCGTCACCAATCCGAAAAACACGCTATACGCAGTCAAGCGCCTGATCGGCCGCAAATTCCAGGAACAGGAAGTGCAGAAGGACATCAACCTGATGCCCTACCAGATCGTCAAGGCCGACAATGGCGACGCCTGGGTGCAGGTGCGCGACAAGAAGCTTGCGGCGCAACAGGTGTCCGCAGAAATCCTGCGCAAGATGAAGAAGACCGCCGAAGACTACCTCGGCGAAGAAGTGACTGAAGCCGTGATCACGGTGCCGGCCTATTTCAACGATGCGCAGCGCCAGGCGACCAAGGACGCCGGCCGCATCGCCGGCCTGGACGTGAAACGCATCATCAACGAGCCGACCGCGGCTGCGCTTGCATTCGGCCTCGACAAGAGCGGCAAGGGCGACCGCAAGATCGCGGTGTACGACCTCGGCGGCGGCACCTTCGATATCTCGATCATCGAGATCGCCGACGTCGAAGGGGAAATGCAGTTCGAAGTGCTGTCGACCAACGGTGATACCTTCCTCGGCGGTGAGGACTTCGACCAGCGCGTGATCGATTACATCATCGACGAATTCAAGAAAATCAACGGCCTCGACCTGTCGAAGGATGCGATCGCTCTGCAGCGTATCAAGGCTTCTGCCGAGCGCGCGAAGATCGAACTGTCGTCGTCGCAGCAGACCGAGATCAACGAGCCGTACATCGCGATGGTCAACGGCGCGCCGGTGCACCTGAACATGAAAGTCACTCGCGCCAAGCTGGAATCGCTGGTCGAGGAGCTGATTGCACGCACCATCGAGCCGTGCCGCACCGCGATCAAGGACGCCGGCGTCAAGGTGTCCGACATCCAGGACGTGATCCTGGTCGGCGGCATGACCCGTATGCCGAAGGTGCAGGAAAAAGTTAAAGAATTCTTCGGCAAGGACCCGCGCAAGGACGTCAACCCGGACGAGGCAGTCGCGGTTGGTGCGGCGATCCAGGGCTCGGTGCTGTCCGGTGACCGCAAGGACCTGCTGCTGCTGGACGTGACTCCGCTGTCGCTCGGCATCGAGACGCTGGGCGGTGTGATGACCAAGATGATCCAGAAGAACACCACGATCCCGACCAAGTTCAGCCAGGTGTTCTCGACCGCCGACGACAACCAGCCGGCGGTGACCATCAAGGTGTACCAGGGCGAGCGCGAGATCGCGACCGGCAACAAGCTGCTCGGCGAGTTCAACCTGGAAGGCATTCCGCCGGCGCCGCGCGGCATTCCGCAGATTGAGGTAACCTTTGACATCGACGCCAACGGCATTCTGCATGTGGGCGCGAAGGACAAGGCTTCCGGCAAGGAAAACAAGATCACCATCAAGGCCAACTCCGGGCTGACCGAAGAAGAAATCCAGAAAATGGTGAAGGACGCCGAGCTGTATGCGGACGAGGACAAGAAGCTGAAGGAACTGGCGGACGCGCGCAACCAGGGCGATGCGCTGGTGCATTCGACCCGCAAGGCTTTGACCGAGTATGGCGACAAGCTCGATGGCGGCGAGAAGCAGAAGATCGAAGCAGCGATCGGGGAGCTCGAAGAAACCCTGAAGGGCAACGACAAGGAGGCGATCGACGCCAAGGTCGCTGCGTTGTCGACTGCGGCGCAAAAGCTGGGTGAGAAGATGTATGCCGACGCGCAGGCGCAACAGGCAGGCGCCGCCGGGGCAGCAGGTGCGGCGGGCGCGGCGGGTGGCGCATCCGATTCCAAGCCGAAGGAAGAAGACGTCGTCGACGCGGACTTCAAGGAAGTAAAAGACAAGTAATTCCAGTCACGCGGCTTGCGCCGTGCTGACTCGCCGGGCCGTAGATCGTTCAACGATCTCCGGCTCGGCGTTTTCGCTTAAATTCAGGGTGCCGAAAAGATGGCAAAGCGCGATTATTACGAAATACTGGGTGTAGCGAAAGACGCTTCGGACGACGAGATCAAGAAGGCGTATCGCAAGCTCGCAATGAAGTACCATCCGGACCGCAATCCGGACAGCAAAGGCGCGGAAGATAAGTTCAAGGAGGCGAAGGAAGCCTACGAGATGCTGTCCGACGGCGGCAAGCGCGATGCATACGACCGCTATGGTCATGCAGGTGTCGATCCCAACATGGGCGGCGGTGGGGCCGGCGCAGGCGGCTTCGGCGGCTTTGGCGATGCGTTTGGGGACATCTTCGGTGATATCTTCGGCCAGGGCGCGCGCGGCGGCCGCAGTGCGGGACCGCAAGTCTATCGTGGCGCCGATCTGCGCTATAACCTGGAAATTTCACTGGAGCAAGCGGCGCACGGTTACGACACCACCATTCGCGTGCCGTCCTGGGACGGGTGCGATACCTGTCATGGCTCCGGCGCCAAGCCGGGCACCTCGCCGACCACCTGTACCACCTGCGGGGGCCAGGGCCAGGTGCGCATGCAGCAAGGGTTTTTCAGCATTCAACAAACTTGCCCGAAGTGTCACGGTACCGGCAAGATCATTCCGAATCCCTGCCCGTCGTGCAGCGGCGCCGGACGCATCAAGCGCAACAAGACGCTGGAAGTGAAGATTCCGGCCGGTATCGACGACGGCATGCGCATCCGCTCATCCGGCAATGGCGAACCGGGCATGAACGGCGGCCCGCCGGGCGACCTGTACGTCGAGATTCGCATCAAGCAGCATCCGGTGTTCCAGCGCGACGGCGACGACCTGCATTGCGAGATCCCCGTGTCATTTGCGAAAGCAGCCCTGGGCGGCGAAGTCGAGGTACCAACCTTGAACGGCAAGGCATCGTTTACGTTGCCGGAAGGGACGCAGTCGGGCAAGACCTTCCGCCTGCGCGGCAAAGGCATCAAGGGCGTGCGTTCCGGTTATGCAGGCGACCTGTTTTGCCACCTGGTGGTCGAGACGCCGGTCAAGCTGACCGAGCGGCAGAAAGAATTGCTGCAGGAGTTCGAACAGCTGATGACTGCGGGCGGCTCCAAACACAGTCCGCAAAGCAAATCGTGGAAGGACAAGGTCAAGGAATTCTTCGAATAAGCGCGCGGATTTACCGCGAATTGTTTGATCCGGAAAGCCGGCGATTCAATGAATCGCCGGCTTTTTCTTGTGGAAATGACTTTCCCAAGCAGAATATTAGAGTTTCTTCTCTATTTTTTCTGCGGATAATAAAACGCTCGTTCTATTTACCCTGTTCGCCGTCGTATCATCTATCGGGAGTCGATATGAATTCTGGCATTCGCATTATTCGGGTACTCAGTTGCATAGGCATGGTCGCAGCATTGAACGCTACCGTACCCGCCAGCGCAGTGGAGATCGGCGGAGTTCGCCTGGACGACACGGCCCGGGTCGCGAATCAGGAACTCAAGCTCAATGGCGCCGGCATTCGCTACAAGGCAATTTTCAAGGTGTATGTCGCCGGACTGTATCTAGCTGACCGCAAGGCGACCGTGCGGGAGGTGCTTGCCGCGCCGGGGGCCAAACGTATCACGATCGTCATGTTGCGCGAAATCAGCAACGAGGAACTGGGTCGCGGCTTTATGAATGGCATCCACCAGAACAGCGACAGGGCGGAGAAAACCAGGTTCATCATGCAGCTGCAAAAATTCGGCGAGATTTTTGCATCGGTGCCGGAACTGAAAAAGGGCGACATGTTGACAGTCGACTGGCTGCCCAGCTCCGGTACGCTTGTGCATCTGAATGGCAAGAAGGTGTCGGACGCGTTGCCGGATCAAACGTTCTACAACGCCTTGCTCAAGATCTGGCTGGGAGACAAGCCGGTCGATACCCGGCTCAAGCCGGCGCTGCTGGGCGACAAGGCGGAAGACGCGCCGCGCGGCGGCAATTCATACTAAAGTCAGGATGACTGGCGCCACGCGGCGCCAGTCTCGTCCCCAGCGATAGCGAAATGTCAAGCCGGTCGTCGTATAATAGGCGTCGCCTCGGCATCGCTCAGACTCACTCCACTCAGCGCTCGAATCCGATTTCGCCAGCAGGCGCACAGATCTGGTTCCTGCAGCATCGAGCATCTCTTCCAGCCGAGGCATTAACCAATGCCCATTGCGGCCAAGCCAGATGACAGAAACGCACAAAAACAACCTACTGGAACAATTGTTCCGCAATAACCGTACCTGGGCCGCCTCTATGGTGGCGAAGGATGCGGATTTCTTCAAGAAGCTTACCGGCCAGCAGTCTCCCGAATATTTCTGGATCGGCTGTGCGGACAGTCGCGTCCCGGCAAATGAAATTGTCAATTTGCTGCCGGGCGAAATGTTCGTTCATCGCAACATTGCCAACGTGGTAGTGCACACCGATCTCAATTGCCTATCGGTGCTGCAGTTCGCGATCGACGTGATCGGCGTAAAACATGTGATCGTATGCGGCCATTACGGTTGCTCGGGCGTACATGCGGCGCTCGCGCGGCGGCGCATCGGTTTGGCCGACAACTGGTTGCGCCATGTGCAGGATGTGCATCAGAAGCATGAGCGCTATCTCGGCGACGCGTTGCCCACCAAGCTCAAGCAGGATCGCTTGTGCGAACTCAACGTGCTCGAACAGGTCGCCAACGTGTGCCAGACCACGATCGTGCAGGATGCATGGGAACGCGGGCAATCGCTGAGCATCCATAGCTGGATCTATGGCCTCAAGGATGGCCTACTGAGCGATCTCGGGCTAACTGTCAGCCGGCCGGAGGACCTGGCCGTGAAGATGCCGGCCAGTCTCGCGAAGTATGAAGAGGCTGTCTAAAAGCAGTGTTCGGCGGCAGGAAAGGACTTGTCCTTGACTGCTGCGATGTAGGCGCGCATCGCAGCTTCGATGCTGGTCTGGCCGTCCATGAAGTTCTTCACGAAGCGTGCCTTGCGGCCGGGGAATACGCCCAGCATGTCATGCATCACCAGTACCTGACCCGAGCAGTCCGGGCCGGCGCCGATGCCGATAGTCGGCATTGCCAGCAGTTCGGTGACTTCCTTGCCTAATGCAGTAGGAATCGCTTCCAGCACCAGAATCGATGCGCCCGCCGCTTGCAAAGCCAGCGCATCAGTCTTCAGCCGCTCCGCGCCTTCGGCGGTCTTGCCCTGCACCTTGAATCCGCCCAACTGGTGCACCGACTGTGGCGTCAGTCCGAGGTGCGCGCATACTGGCACCGCGCGCTCGGTCAGGAAGCGCACCGTCTCCACCAGCCATGCGCCGCCTTCGAGTTTCACCATTTGCGCGCCGGCCTGCATCAACTTGACCGCATTCTCGAATGCGGATTCCGGTGTCGCATACGTGCCGAACGGCATGTCGGCGATCAGCAATGCGGTCTTGTTGCCGCGCGCGACCGACGCGGTATGGTAGGCGATATCCGCCAGCGTCACCGGCAGCGTCGACGCATGCCCCTGGCAGACGTTGCCAAGGGAATCGCCGACCAGCAGCACATCCACGCCGCAGCGATCCATCAGCGCGGCAAAGCTGGCATCGTAGCAGGTGAGCATCGCAATTTTTTCACCGGCATTGCGCATTGCCAGCAGCGTCGGCACAGTGACCGCTTTAGCGCGGCCGGCGGCTTCGCTCTCTTGCAGGTATCCGGACATAGTCATTCCCCAAGATTGAAAAATTCCCGTTTGCCGCGCATGTTGGCGATGCGATTCAGCAGCAGGATGAAGTCCTCGTCGCGTTCGATCGGATTCAGGTGCTCGGTGTTCACGATCAGCAGCGGCGCGGCGTCGTAATGATAAAAGAAACGGCTGTAACTTTCACAGAGACGGTAAAGGTACATTTCGGAAATCCCCGCTTCCATCGCAATACCGCGCTTTCGCACCCGCTCGACCAGCGTTTCTGGTTGCGCCTGCAGATAAATTACGAGGTCGGGAACAGGCGCCTGCGGCCGCAGGTGATTGTACAGTTGTTGATACAGGTTCAGTTCGTCGTCGCCGAGCGTCAGGCGCGCGAAGATCGGGTCTTTATCGAGCAGGAAATCGGACATCACGCGCGCATCGAACAGGTCGGTCTGCGCCAGGTCGCGCAGTTGGTTCATGCGCTGAAACAGGAAAAACATCTGGGTCGGCAGCGCATGGCGCGCCGGGTCGCGATAGAAGCGTTCGAGAAACGGATTTTCCTGCGGCAGTTCGAGCAGCGTCTGCGCGCCGAGGCTGTCGGCGAGCTTGCGCGTGAGCGTCGTTTTGCCGACGCCGATCGGTCCCTCGACCACCACGTACTTGCAGCGGTCGGGGCTCATGTGCGGAAAATGAAATAAACGGCGCCAACCAGGCACAATCCTGCCCATACATAATCGAGCTTGAACGGTTGGTTCATGTAGATCATCGCGAACGGCACGAATACCGTCAGCGTGATCGCTTCCTGCATGATCTTCAGCTGCGCCAGACTCATCTCGGTATAGCCGATGCGGTTGGCAGGCACTTGCAGCAAGTATTCGAACAGCGCGATCGACCAGCTCAAGAGCGCGGCGATCCACCACGGTTTGCTTGCGAGATTTTTCAGGTGGCCATACCAGGCGACAGTCATGAAGACATTGGATAGCGTCAGCAAGCCGACGGCCTGGATGGCGACGGGGAGTTGCATGTTCAGATTTTCTGTATCGACTGCCCGGCGACGCCTGGAACGAAGCCATGCGCCGGCCCTTTCCCGGGGATGACGATCGATGGGTCGATTTGAAGCAATGGAATCAGCACGAATGCGCGCTCGGTCATGCGCGGGTGCGGTACGGCCAGCGCGTCGGTGGAAATCATGTGTTGACCATACAGCAGCAGGTCGAGATCCAGCGTGCGCGGTGCGTTGCGGTACGGTCGTTCGCGGCCGAAATCGTGCTCGATCGCCTGTAATTCCAGCAGCAGCTCGGCCGCCGGCAAGCGGGTATCGATACGTACGACTGCATTGATGTAGTCGTCGCCGTCGGCATCCAGCGGCGCGCTGCGGAACAGGCTCGATTGCGCTCCGGGCCGGGTATCGCGCAACTGGCCGAGCCGCTCGATTGCGCATTGCACCTGCTTGCGCGCATCGCCGAGGTTGGCGCCGACACCGATGTAGCAGGCCGTCCAGGCTCCGCTCATGTGGCGCTGCCTTCCGCGGGTACGCTTTTCTGCTTGTTGCGCCCGCTGCGGCGGCGGCGCTTTTTCGGCGCCTGGCTGTCGCCTTCGGTCTTCGGTTTCTTGGCCAGCAACTCTTCGCGGCCGGGGCCATCGGCTGCCATGAAGGCAGTCCACCAGTCGCCGACTTCGGCGTCGATCTCACCGGATGCGCAACGCAACAGCAAGAAGTCGTAGCCGGCGCGCAGGCGCAGGTGTTCGATCAGCTTGTACGGCGATTTGCCGGTGCGGCGTTCGAAACGCGGTTGCATTGCCCAGATATCGCGCATATCGGTGGCAATCTTGCGCTGCAATGCCAGCTTCTCGGTTTGCGTATTCAGCACGTCGTCGGCCGCCAGGTGCAACGCCGGAATCGGATATTCGCCGGCGGCCTGATAGGCGGTCCATTTTTCCAGCACCTCGTGCCACAGCAGCGAGGCAAACAGGAAGCCGGGCGACACGCCCTTGCCTTCACGTACGCGCTGGTCGGTGCCGGCCAGCGCCAGCGTGACGAATTTTTCGCCGAGCGGCTGTTCGAGCACGACGTCGAGCAAGGGCAGCAGGCCGTGATGCAAGCCTTCCTTCCGCAACTGCTGCAGGCAGGCGAGCGCATGGCCGCTCATCAGCAGTTTCAGCATTTCGTCGAACACGCGCGCCGCCGGCACGTTGTCGATTAGCGGCGCCATCACCTGGATCGGCTCGCGCGTGGCCGGATCGATGCTGAAACCGAGCTTGGCGGCGAAGCGCACCACGCGCAGCAGACGCACCGGATCTTCGCGATAGCGCGCCTCCGGCACACCGATGACGCGCAAAGTCTTGCCGCGGATGTCGGCAATGCCGTGGTGGTAATCGAGCACCGTCTGGCTCGCCGGATCGTAGTACATCGCGTTGATCGTGAAATCGCGCCGCACTGCGTCTTCATGCTGCTCGCCGAAGGTGTTGTCGCGCAGCACGCGGCCATGCTCGTCCTTCGGTGCTGCTTCCGCCGACGCGCCCCGGAACGTGGTGACCTCAATGATCTCCTGGCCGAACATCACATGCACGATCTGGAAGCGCTTGCCGATGATGAAGGCGCGCCGGAACAGGCGCTTGACCTGCTCCGGTGTCGCATTGGTGGCGACGTCGAAATCCTTGGGTTTGACGCCGAGCAGCAGGTCGCGCACCGCACCGCCGACGATGAAAGCCTTGAAGCCGGCTTCCTGCAGTGTCTGCGTCACACGCACCGCGTGGGGCGACAGTAGTTGAGGATTGATGCCGTGCTCCTGCGGACCGAGCACGTCGGGCTTGTTGCGGTTATCCGCTTTTTTCTTTACGCCGAGGATGCGCTTGATGAGCTTTTTAATCATTCGAACAGGTTCAGGATGGGCCAGCCTTGCGCGTGTGCATGCGCTTTCAGTAGGGCATTCGGATTGGTGGCGACCGGGTGGGTGACGGCAGACAGCAGCGGGATGTCGTTCTGCGAATCGCTGTAGAAATAGCTGCGCGTGAAGCTGGACAGCGTTTTGCCCTGCGCGGCCAGCCATTCATTGGTATGCGCGACCTTGCCCGGGCCGGAAGTCGGAATACCGCGCAGCTTGCCGGTGATCTTGCCCTGCGCGGTTTCCACCGGTTCGGCGGCGATCAGATTGCGTACGCCGAATGCCGTGGCGATAGGAGCGGTCACGAAGCGATTGGTCGCGGTGATGATCACGACCTGGTCATCGGCATCCTGGTGACGCTTCACCAGGTCGAGTGCCACTGGCAGGATCGCCGGCTGGATCACTTCATCCATGAATTGCGCATGCCAGTCGTCGAGCTGACGGCGCGGAAACTGCGCCAGCGTGCCGAGCGCGAACTCCAGGTATTCCACTGGATCGAGCGTGCCCGCCTCGTACTGCGCGTAGAACCCGGCATTGCGCCGAGCGAATGCGTCGGCATCGACGGCGCCGATGCGCACCAGGAATTGCCCCCATTCGTAATCGGAGTCGAGCGGTATCAGGGTATGGTCAAGATCGAATAATGCGAGATTCATTGTGCTTTCGGTTCACCTTCGAGTTGCAGCAGGCTGCGCAGTAGCGGCAGCGTAATCGGGCGCTGGGTCTCCAGCGAATATTGGTCGAGCGCGTCGAGCATCGCGGACAGGGAGCGCATGTCGCGGTGGAAATGGGTGATCAGATAGGGTAACACGCCAGCCGACAGGCTGATGCCGCGCGCCTGCGCCGCTTGTGTCAGCGCCGCGATTTTTTCCTCGTCGGTCAGCCCATGCACTTGATAGATCAGGCCCCAGCCGAGGCGGGTGCGCAAGTCTTCGCGCAAGGCCAGGCCGGCCGGCGGCTTGTCGCCGGCGCTGACCAGCATGCCGCCGTTCTCTCGCACCTGGTTGAACAGCGCAAAGGCGGCGATTTGCACGCTCGGCGCCAGCTTCTGGCAGTCGTCCATCAGATACAGCGTGACGCGTTCGTCGAACAAATAATCGTCTTCCTCGGCGCCGGCCGGAATGTAGCGCGCCTGCGCATCGGCCGCCAGCGCATGCAACAGGTGGCTTTTGCCGGCGCCGGCCTCGCCCCATACGTAGACGAAATGCTCGTGCGGCATGGTGTCGGCGCGCTGCGCAAACAGACGCAGCAGCTGCAAAAGTTCCGTATTTTGTCCGACGACGAAGGTATCGAGGGTCTGCGGTTTTTCCGCGCCCAGGTCGAGCAGTAATTGCCTCATGACTGACGATAGAAACTGCTATTGATGTATTGAGTACGCACATGGGCGAGCGCGACTGCAAGGATGGCCGACATCGGCAAGGCCAGCAGCACGCCGACGAAGCCGAACAGGTGACCGAATGCGAGCAACGCGAAAATCACTGTCAGCGGGTGCAGGCCGATGCGCTCGCCGACCAGGCGTGGCGTCAGGATGAAGCTTTCCAGCACCTGCCCGATACCGTAGACGATGGCGACCATCAGCAGGCCTTGCAGGCCGTCGAATTGCAGAATGGCGGCGATCAGCGCCAGGATCAGGCCAAGGCCGAAACCGAGATACGGAATGAAGACCAGCACGCCGGTGATCACGCCGACCGGCACGGCGACGTCGAATCCCGCAAGCCCCAGTCCCACCGAATAATAGATCGACAAGACCAGCATCACCGCCAGCTGTCCGCGCAGGTATTGCGCGAGCAGGCCGTCGACTTCATTACCCAATTCGACCATTTTGTCGACCCAGCGGCGCGGAATCACGTTCTGCATGCGCGCAAGCACCGCATGCCAGTCCAGCAATAAGTAGAACAGCGCGATCGGGATCAGCGACAGCGTGGCCAGCCAGCCGAGCACGGCAGCGCCGCCGACCTTGGCCGACGCTAGCAGCGAGCTCCAAAGCTCGTCGCCGCTGGTGGCGAAATACTGCGACAGGATGCGCTTGATGCCGACTTCGTCGAGGCGAACGCGAATGCCAAGATCGCGCAATTTCGGCGACAGGAAGGCGTTCAGCCGCGCCAGCGAGCGTGGAATCTGCTCCTGCAGCAGCGGAATCTGCTTTTGCATGATAGGCAATACGATCAGGAACAAGGCAAGTATTGCCGCCAGCAATAGCAGCATGACGATGATCACCGCCAGCGCGCGCGGCACGCGCAGCCGGCCGATGCGTCGTGACGCCAGCCAGTCCACTGCCGGATTCAGTGCGTAAGCAAGGATGCCGGCGGCGATGAACGGCGCCAGCACGGGGCCGAGCTCTGCCAGTAATGCCACCAGCACCAGTCCGACCGCCAGCCATAAAATGGTCTGTTTCTGCTCCGAATTTAAAGAAAATGGCATGTAGCGGAAGCTTGGACGGCTCGGTTTGTTAAAATAGCGGTTTGGTCGCCGGATTTTGGCTCTAACCGGTTATTTTACCGCCTCTGCACCCATTCTTATTATGAGTTCCACTTCCAACGTCTCCCTTTCTTACCGCGATGCCGGTGTCGACATCGATGCAGGCGACGCCCTGGTCGAAGCGATCAAACCTTTTGCCAAACGAACGATGCGCGAAGGCGTGCTAGGCGGTATCGGCGGCTTCGGCGCGCTGTTTGAAATCAGCAAGAAGTACAAGGACCCGGTCCTGGTGTCTGGCACCGACGGCGTGGGTACAAAACTAAAGCTGGCGTTTCATCTGAACAAGCACGATACGGTCGGCATCGACCTGGTGGCGATGAGCGTCAATGACATCCTGGTGCAGGGCGCCGAGCCGCTGTTTTTCCTCGATTATTTTGCGTGCGGCAAGCTGGACGTGCCGTCCGCGACCGATGTCATCAAGGGGATTGCCAAGGGCTGCGAGCTGGCGGGCTGCGCATTGATCGGCGGCGAAACCGCGGAAATGCCGAGCATGTATCCGGACGGCGAATACGACTTGGCCGGTTTCGCGGTCGGCGCGGTCGAAAAATCGAAGATCATCGACGGCAGCAAGATCGTGCCGGGCGACGTGGTGCTAGGACTGGCATCCTCCGGCGCGCATTCGAATGGCTACTCGCTGGTACGCAAGATCATTTCGGTCGCGCAGCCTGACTTGAACGCCGATTTTCACGGCCGCCGCCTGGCCGATGTGCTGCTGGAGCCGACGCATATTTATGTAAAACCGCTGCTGGCGCTGATGCAAACGCTGGAAGTAAAGGGCATGGCGCACATCACCGGCGGCGGCTTGGTTGAAAACGTGCCGCGCGTGTTGCGCGACAATCTGACCGCGGTGCTGCATCGCGATGCATGGAGCATGCCGCCATTGTTTACCTGGCTGCAGCAGCACGGCGGCGTGGCCGACGCGGAAATGCATCGCGTGTTCAACTGCGGTATCGGCATGGTGGTGATCGTATCGAAAGAGAACGCGGATGCGGCGATCGCGCAGCTGAAGGCGGCCGGCGAGACAATAACCGGTATCGGTGAAATTCGCGAGCGCCGCGAGAATGAGGCGCAGACGATCGTGCTCTGATTCGAGCTTGCTTAGATAAAAAACGGCTGCGATAGTGCAGCCGTTTTTTATTGCTGCTGGCTGTCGCCGTTCTGCTGCGCCAGCGTCTGCAGCGGCGCCGGATGCGGATCGGCGTTTGCCACACTGTGCGGCGGCGGCACGCGCACCGGCTGGCTGCGCGACGCGGTGGTCGATAAGGTATTGGCGCCGACGTCGGGCGCGGCATTCCAGACCGGGTCGGCGATGTTTTCGAACACGCTCTTCAACTGCTGGCCCCAGGTGCTGCGGATCATCTGAAAATACTGATTCTTTTCGTCGATGGTGGCGAAGCGCGTGACCGCCAGCCGGTCGGTTTCATAAATCAACAGGTCGAGCGGCAAACCGACCGAGATGTTCGAACGCAGCGTCGAATCCATCGAGATCAATGCGCACTTGGCGGCTTCGTCGAGCGGCGTGCCCGGCGTGATCACGCGGTCGATGATCGGCTTGCCGTATTTCGCTTCGCCGATCTGGAAGTACGTGTTCTCGCGGTGCGCTTCGATGAAATTGCCGGCCGAGTAAATCTGGAACAGCCGGCAGCGCTCGCCGTTGATCTGGCCGCCGAAAATGATGCTGACGTTGAAGTCGATGCCGAACTCGCGCAAGGCTTTCGCGTCGCGCTCGTAGACCGTGCGGACCGCCTCGCCGACGATCTGCGCGGCCTCGTACATCGAACTTGCGGTCCATACGCTTTTACCACCGGCCGCGGTGCGCTCGCCGATGAGCTGCCGGATCGATTGCGAAATCGACAAATTCCCGGCGGTCATCATCACCATCATGCGGTCGCCCGGATTCTCGAATACTGCCATCTTGCGGAAAGCGCCGACCTGGTCGACGCCGGCATTGGTGCGCGAATCGGAGAGAAAAACCAGCCCCGCATCGAGGCGCATGGCGACGCAATAAGTCATGGTCGTAAAACAGGATGCAAAACGGGAATTCTACAGGATGCGCCCGCACGCTCCGGTCAAACGGCTTTTGGCAAGACGTCGACCTTGACGCTCATCGATTCGGTGCCGCCACCGCGTCGCACGCCGCGCACCGGGGCGGCCGAATCGTAGTCGCGTCCCACCGCGAGCCGGCAAAGAGATTCGCCGGTGAAGCATGCATGCGTGACGTCGATGCTGACCCAGCCCGAAAAATCGATTTCCTCGATCCACACGTCGACCCATGCATGGCTTTCCGCATGCGCGGTATCGCCGGGATCGATATAGCCGGACACGTAGCGCGCCGGGATGCCGCGCACGTGGCAGCAGGCGAGGAACAGGTGTGCGTGATCCTGGCACACGCCCTGACCGAGCGCTAGCGCGTCGGCTGCGGTGGTTGTCACCATGGTCGCGCCGCTGCGGTAGGCGACGCTGCCGCTGATCGCTTCGGCCAATGCCAGCAGGTCGCTGCTGCGCGCGTCCGGCCGCAGGTTTTTCGACGCGAAATCGGCGATGGCGGCGTTCGGCTCGGTCAAGCGGGTCGGCACGGTAAACACCAGTGGTGACAGACTGCCGCGGTCGGCCAACCGTCCACGATCGAGCGCCGCTATGTCGACCACGCCGCCGGCGACGATGCGCACCTCGTCATGCATGCCGGTAATCGTCAGCAGGTGGCTCAGGTTGCCGAACGCATCGAGAAACGAGTGGCGTTGTCCCGGCGTGTCGATCTGCCACGACAGCGTGCGCTGATGCGCTTCGACGCGCGGCGACAGGCGCAACTGCTGAATCGTGTAGGTCAGCGGCGCGGTGTAGCGGTACACCGTTTGGTGGCGGATGGCGAGTTGCATGCTCATGCCGCCAACGGCACCAGGAAATCGCGGCTGACGCGATTGCCGAGCTCGAAGATGCGTTCCAGGAATTGCGTCAGGTAGTCGTGCAATCCTCCAGCCAATATCTCGTCGATACGGCCGAACTTGAGTTCGGCATGCAGCTTGCCGGCAAAACGCTCGGTTTCCGCCGATACGTCGTTGCGCACCTCGTGCAGATTGGCGACTACCTCATCGAGGCAGGCCAGCAGCGAGCGCGGCATGTCGGCGCGCAGTATCAAGAGCTCGGCCACGCGTTCCGGCGTGATGACGTCGCGATACACCCTGCGATAGATTTCGAACGCGGACACTGATCTGAGGATCGCTGCCCAGTAGTAGAAATCGGGCGGCGCGTCGTGGTCCGCCTGTGCGCTCCGCTGCGCCCCATGGAATTTGACATCGAGAATACGGGCAGTGTTGTCCGCCCGTTCAAGGAAGGTGCCGAGGCGCGTGAAGCAGATCGCTTCATCCTTGAGCATGGTGCCGACGGCGACGCCGCGCGACAGATGCGAACGGTATTTCACCCATTCGAAGAACTGACTCGGATCGCGTTCCAGCAGGCCACTCTTCAGTTTGACCTGCATGTCGAGCCAGGTCGCATTGTGCGTTTCCCATACTTCGGTGGTCAGCGTGCCGCGCACCGCGCGTGCATTTTCGCGCGCCTGCGTCAGACATGCGGCGATCGACGACGGGTTGTCGGGATCGCGCACCATGAAATCCAGCACGTCCCGGGCGGTCATCAATCCGTATTTGTCGTCGAAGGCGTCCAGCAATTCGGAAATGCCGAGCATCGCGCGCCAGCCCTGTTCGGCGGCGTGCGCCGACTGCGGCAGCAGCGCGGTTTGCACGTTGACGTCGAGCATGCGCGCGGTGTTTTCCGCGCGCTCGATGTATCGGGCCATCCAGAACAAATGGTCTGCTGTTCGGCTGAGCATGTCATCTCTCCCGCGTTACTTCTCTAACACCCAGGTATCCTTGGTGCCGCCGCCTTGCGAAGAGTTCACCACAAGTGATCCCTCTTTCAGCGCCACCCGTGTCAGCCCGCCCTTGACCATCGAAACGGTTTTTCCCGACAGCACGAATGGTCGCAAATCGATGTGGCGCGGCGCGACGCCGGATTCCACATAGGTCGGGCACGCGGACAATGCGAGCGTCGGCTGCGCAATGTAGCCGTCCGGCCTGGCGATCAGCCGTTGCCGAAAGGCCTCGATTTCATCCTTGGTCGATGCCGGCCCGACCAGCATGCCATAGCCGCCGGCGCCGTGCACTTCCTTCACCACTAGGTGCGGCAGGTGCGCCAATGTGTATTGCAGGTCTTCCTGCTTGCGGCATTGCCAGGTCGGAACGTTGTTGAGAATCGGCGATTCCGACAAGTAGAACTGGATCATGTTCGGCACATACGGATAAATCGACTTGTCGTCCGCGACGCCGGTGCCGATGGCATTCGCCAGCGTTACCCGGCCGGCGCGATAAACCGACAGCAAGCCCGGCACGCCGAGCGAAGAATCGGGCCGGAACGCCAGCGGATCGAGATAGTCGTCGTCGATGCGCCGATAGATCACGTCGACGCGTTTCGGTCCGCGCGTGGTACGCATGTACACTGCATTGTCGTTGACGAATAAATCCTTGCCCTCGACCAGTTCGACGCCCATTTGCTGCGCCAAAAAAGCATGCTCGAAGTATGCCGAGTTATACATGCCCGGCGTCATCACCGCCACCGTCGGTTCGGTCACGCCGAGCGGCGCGACCGAACGCAGGTTGTCCAGCAGCATGTCGGGATAATGCGCGACCGGTGCCACCTTGTAGCGGGAAAACAGCTCGGGGAACAGGCGCATCATCATCTTGCGGTCTTCCAGCATGTAGGACACGCCGGATGGCACGCGCAGGTTGTCTTCCAGCACATAGAACTCGCCCTGGCCTGCGCGTACGATATCGATGCCGGCGACGTGCGCATAGATTTCGGAAGCGACAGCGATGCCTTGCATCTCCGGCCGGTACTGCGCATTCTTGAAAATCTGCTCGGCCGGGATCACGCCGGCGTTCACAATATGCTGATCGTGATAAATATCGTGAATGAACATATTGAGCGCCTTCACGCGCTGCAACAGGCCGGCTTCGAGCTGCGCCCATTCCGCCGCCGGAATGATGCGCGGAATGATATCGAATGGGATCAGCCTCTCGGTGCCGGCATCGTTGCCCGCGCCGCCGTACACGGCGAAGGTGATGCCGACGCGGCGGAAGATGAAGTCGGCTTCCGCCCGCTTGCGCGCGATGGCTTCAGGTGGTTGCGCCAACATCCAGGCATCGAATTCGCGATAGTGCTCGCGCACGGATTGCGACTCGTCCGCGTACATTTCATCGTAAAAATTACGCATGGCATCGCCTTGTCTCAAGGTCTGCGGATATGATCGACCAGTGCGTCGGTGCGCAAGTCGGGCGCCGGAGTCAGCAGGCTTACCGCGAGAATCGCGATGAAGCCGGCTGGTACGCCGAACACGCCGGCCGAAATCGGCGCAATGCCGAACCACTGGTTCAGCGCCGATCCGCCGAGTGCCGGATAGGTGTGAATCATGTAGTACACGCAGACGGCAAAGCCGGTCACCATACCGGCAATTGCCCCTTGCTGGTTTGCGCGCTTCCAGAATACACCCAACACCAGCGCGGGGAACAGTGCCGACGCGGCAAGCGAGAATGCAGCTCCGACCATCGACAGGATGTCGCCCGGCTTGAGCGACGCTGCGTAAGCGGCCAGCAGCGCGACCACCAGCAGCAGCAACTTGGAAATCGTCACCCGCTTTTGCGTCGATGCCTTCGGGTCGACCGTCTTGAAATAGATGTCGTGCGACAGCCCGTTCGATATCGTCAGCAGCAGGCCGTCCGCAGTGGACAGCGCGGCAGCGAGCCCGCCGGCCGCGACCAGACCCGAGATCACGTAGGGCAGGCCGGCGATCTCCGGCGTCGCCAGCACGACGATGTCGCCGTCCATCACGATTTCCGCCAGCTGCACGACGCCGTCGCGATTCATGTCGGTAATCGTCACTAGCGGATTGATCTTGTCGACACTGGCCCAATACGACACCCATGACGGCAGCTTGGAGAATTCGGTGCCGACCAGCGAGGTGTAAATGTCATACTTGACCAGCACCGCTAGCGCCGGCACCGTGATGTACAGCAGCATGATGAAAAATAACGTCCAGAACACCGAACGTCGCGCTTCCGGCACCGACGGCGTGGTGTAGAAGCGCACCAGGATGTGCGGCAACGCCGCCGTGCCCATCATCAGACACAGCACCAGCGCCAGGAAGTTGTTGCGCTTGGTATCCGACGCTGCCTTGGTCTTGCCCGGAAACGGCGTCTCGTGCGCCACTACCGGCTCCGAGCGTGTCAGATTGTAGGCCTTCGCTTCGAACCATTTGCGCTGTGCGTCGGCCACGTCTTTCGGATAGGAGGCGAGTGCGCGGCCGGCGGCCTTGACTTCGATCAGCGACGCGTTGCTGCGCTTGAGATCCTCCACCTGGAGCTGCATGTCCATCAGCCCTTCTTCCCAAGAGCGCGGCAGCGTGCGCAGCTTTTCATCGTAGTCGTCGGCGCGCTGCTTGAAAATCGCGCGGACCTGTTGCTCCATCAGATCGTTGTTCAATTCCTTTTCACGCTCGCTCAGTTTCGACAGCGCCGATCCGTACGCGATTTGCGGAATCGGCACGTTGGTATGCTTGACCGACAACCATACCACCGGAATCATGTAGGCAATGATGATGATGATGTACTGCGACACCTGGGTCCAGGTGATCGCGCGCATGCCGCCGAGGAAGGAGCACACCAGGATGCTCGCCAGCCCGAGGAAAATGCCGACAGAGAAGTCGATGCCGGTGAAGCGCGACGTGATCAGTCCGACGCCATAGATCTGTGCGACCACATAGGTGAACGACACCAGGATGGTGGCGATCACCGCCAGCACCCGCACCATGTTGCCGCCGTAGCGGCCGACATAGCGAGCTGCCAGGAAATCGGGAATCGTGTACTGACCGAACTTGTTGATAAAAGGCGCAATCAGCAGCGCCACCAGGCAATAGCCGCCGGTCCAGCCGAGGATGTACGCAAGACCATCGAAACCCATCACATATAGCCCGCCCGCCAGGCTGATGAAGCTGGCCGCCGACATCCAGTCGGCGGCCGTCGCCATACCGTTGAATAGCGGCGGAACGCGCCTGCCGGCGACATAGTATTCGGACACGTCGGAGGTACGGCTGATGACGCCGATGCCGGCATACAGCACGATGGTCGAAAACATGAACATGTAGCCGATCCATGTGCGCGGGAATCCCTCCTTCTCCAGGATCGCAAGCGCGATCAGGAATACGATGAAGCCGGCCGTGTACCAGCTGTAGTAGTTGACGAGGCGGCGGAAGAACGGTTTATTCGACATCGCTGGTTTCATCCGTCAGTATCTTGTCCAGGCGCTGCATGCGCTTCATGTATACCGCCACGATGACCAGGTAGAAAACGGTCAGCCCCTGGCCCGCCATGTAGAACGAAAAAGGCCAGCCGAAGATGGTAAAAGTCGAGAGTTCGCGCGCGAAAAAAGCCGTCCCGAAGGTCATCGCGAACCACGTGAAGAGCAGAAAGATGGTCAAGCGACGCACCCGCCGCCAGTAAATGTCCTGCTTGCGGGTATTTTTCCGCGTCGTCATCAACCAATATCCTCGATGAAATGAGGGCGCTGTTCCATGCGCAGGCTGACGCGGAACAGGCTGCCGGGGAATTTCGGATCGTGGCTGTGGGGATTGTTGAAGATGTCCACGCTCGCGCCATGCTGCTGTGCGATCTCGCGCACGATTGACAGGCCCAGCCCGCTGCCCTCGACATTGCTTCCGAGAATGCGGTAGAAGCGTTCGAATACATGCAAGCGCTCGGTCGGGGGAATGCCGGGGCCGGTATCTTCCACTTCCAGAATTGCCTGCTCGTCCATGACGCTGGCACGCACCCGTACGGTGACGCTGCCGCCCGGCGGCGTATAGCGCAGTGCGTTGTCGATCAGGTTGCTTAGTAGCTCGCGCAGCATGACAGGATTGCCGATCGCCATGACCGGATGGCCCGGCTGTTCGAAGCCGAGGTCGATGCGCTGCGTGAACGACGATTGCACCCAGTCATGCACGACATCGCGCGCAAGCTCCGACAATTCGAGCGGAATGAAGGGTTTGGCTTCCGGCGTCAGGTTCTCGGCGCGCGCCAGCGCCAGCAACTGGTTGACCAGGCGCGTCGCGGTTTCGGAACTTTTCGACAACTGCTCGAGCGAACGGTGGATCTCGTCCTGATTGGTCTCGCGCAATGCCAGTTCGGACTGCATGCGCATGCCGGCCAGCGGCGTCTTCATCTGGTGCGCGGCGTCGGCGATGAAGCGCTTTTGCATTTCGATGCTCTGCGACAGGCGATCCAGCATGTCGTTCAGCGAACGCACCAGCGGCGAGATTTCTTCCGGCACCTGGCCCGATTCGATCGGACTCAAGTCGTCCGGCCGCCGCGCGCGTATCCGCTTCTGCAGCTCGGCCAGCGGCGATAGGCCGCGCGACAGCGCGAACCAGACCAGTGCCAGCGCGATCGGCAGAATGATGAACTGAGGCAGAATCACGCCCTTGATGATTTCGTTGGCGAGATGCGCGCGCTTGTCGAGCGTCTCGGCCACCTGGATCAGCGCAATGTAAGGTTCTTTCGGCGCCGTCCGGCTGCCTCTGATGCGGCGCAGATCGACATACGCATAGGCGACCCGCACTTCGGTGCCGCGCATCGTGTCATTGCGGAACTGCACGGTGCCGGTTGGCAGTTTTTCTTCTTCCATTGGCGGCGGGGGCAGGTCGCGATCGCCGTCGACGTATTCGCCATGTGGGCCGAGAATCTGGAAATAGACGTTATCGATATCGTCTGCGCGGAGGATGTCGCGTGCCGGGCCGGGCAATTGTGCAACCACCTTGCCATTGACTTCTTTCACCTGCTGCGCCACCACAATTACATTGTCGTCAAGCGCGCGGTCGAACGGATGATTGGCGATCGACTTCGCCACCAGATAGGTGATTGCAATGCTCATCGGCCACAGCAGCAGCAGCGGCATTAGCATCCAATCGAGGATTTCGCCAAACAGCGAGCGCTGAATGCGTTCTTCTGGCTGGGTGGCGATCGGCTCGGAAGAGACGTCCAGTGGGGGTGGGTCGGATGCTGCGGGAGCGGGCGCATCCATACGCGGGGCGCTCATGACGTAGGTCAGATAGAAGTAGTTGCGCTATGCAGACCGGTATCGGAAAATTTTTCCAGGCAGTAGCCGAGGCCGCGCACGGTGGCGATGCGCACACCACCGACCTCGATCTTCTTGCGTAGCCGGTGCACATAGACTTCGATTGCATTGTTGCTGACTTCCTCGCCCCATTCGCACAGGTGGTCCACCAGTTGTTCCTTCGACACCAGCCGCCCGGTCCGTTGCAACAGCACTTCCAGCAAGCCGAGTTCGCGTGCCGACAGGTCCAGCATTTGATCGTTCATGTAGGCAATGCGGCCGACCTGGTCATAGGACAGCGGCCCATGTTTGATCACTGTCGGTCCGCCGCCGGCGCCGCGCCGGGTCAGCGCCCGCACGCGCGCCTCGAGTTCGGACAGCGCAAACGGCTTCGCCATGTAATCGTCGGCGCCGAGATCCAGTCCTTTGACGCGCTGCTCGATCGAATCGCCGGCCGTCAGAATCAGCACCGGCAGGCGCGAATTGCGGGCGCGTAGGCGCCGCAGCACTTCCAGCCCCGGCATTTTCGGCAGTCCGAGATCGAGAATCAGCAAATCGAAATCCTGTGTCGACAGCGCTGAGTCGGCTTCCAGGCCGTTCTTGACGCAGTCGGTGGCATATCCGGATTGGCGCAGGGAGCGGGTCAGGCCGTCGGCTAGTACACTATCGTCTTCGGCAAGCAGGATGCGCATGGTGAGAACTGTACAATCAGAGTGAAGTTAGTCTATTGCTTTTTGTCAATACCAGCAAGACGCTTTCAGAAGCGGCCACTCCTTCATGGTAATAAATTTTTTTCAACAAATAAAAATTCGTGCTTGCGCCAGACACTGTTTTTTTATACAGTACGCCTTGTGATGGCCAAAGCGCTCTCCAGATCAGAATTCACGATCTATTAATACTTAACCGCCGAAAGAAGAGTTATGGACGACAAGAAATCCCTGCAAAACCCGGAAAAAAGCAAGGCACTTGCCGCCGCGTTGGCGCAAATCGAAAAGCAGTTTGGCAAGGGCTCCGTGATGCGCATGGTCGATGGGGTCGTTGCGGAAGAAGTGCAAACGGTGTCGACCGGCTCGCTTGGACTCGACATCGCCCTCGGCGTCGGCGGTCTGCCGCGCGGTCGCGTGGTCGAAATCTATGGTCCGGAATCGTCGGGCAAAACCACGCTGACCTTGCAGGCAATTGCTGAGATGCAAAAGCTGGGCGGCACCTGCGCCTTTATCGACGCGGAGCACGCGCTGGACGTGGTGTATGCGCAAAAACTTGGTGTCAATTTGTCCGAGTTGCTGATTTCACAGCCCGATACCGGTGAGCAGGCGCTTGAAATTTGCGATGCGCTGGTACGCTCCGGGAGTGTCGACCTGGTGGTGATCGACTCGGTTGCCGCGCTGACGCCGCGCGCGGAAATTGAAGGTGACATGGGTGATTCGCTACCAGGCCTGCAGGCGCGCCTGATGTCGCAAGCACTGCGCAAGCTGACTGGCAGCATCAACCGTACCAATACGCTGGTGATCTTCATTAATCAGATTCGCATGAAGATCGGCGTCATGTTCGGCAACCCCGAGACCACGACCGGGGGTAATGCGTTGAAATTCTATGCATCTGTTCGCCTCGATATTCGCCGCACCGGCTCGATCAAATCCGGCGACGAAGTGATCGGCAACGAAACCAAGGTCAAGGTCGTCAAGAACAAGGTGGCGCCGCCGTTCAGGGAAGCGCATTTCGACATCCTGTACGGAGAAGGCACGTCGCGCGAAGGCGAGATCCTCGACCTCGGTTCCGAAGCGAAAATCGTCGAGAAGTCCGGCGCCTGGTACAGCTACAATGGCGAACGCATCGGCCAAGGCAAGGACAATGCACGCAACTACCTGAAGGAGCGTCCGGAGCTGGCGCGTGAAATCGAAAACAAGGTGCGTGCATCGCTAGGTGTGCCGGAGCTGCCGCCCGCGGTTGCCGAAGCAGAATAAACGGCTATCCATAATCTCGAGTCATACCGATTACTTCACGTGAAAGAGCCCGCGCTGCTGGAACACCATGGCAAAACTGCAAATGAGTCTAAAGGCGCGGGCTCTGAAGTATTTATCCGCTCGTGAACACAGTCGACTGGAACTGACCCGCAAACTCTCCCGCTATGCGCAGGAGGGCGACGACGTCGAAGCGTTGCTCGATACGCTTGAAGCCGCCAAACTGTTATCCCAATCCCGTTTTTCCGAATCGTTGGTCCATCGCCGCGCAGCGCGCTTCGGTAATAGTCGCATTCTGTCCGAGCTGCAGACACATGGCATAGATGGCGAAGCGCTGAGCGATATCAAAGCCAGTCTGTCGCAGGACGAAGCGGCACGAGCGCGAGAGGTCTGGCGCAAACGCTTCGATCACGCACCGGCCGACGCGAGCGAGCGTGCGAAACAAATGCGCTTCCTGCAGCAGCGCGGCTTCTCTCACGGCGCCATACAAGCAGCCATGCGCGCGGCTGACGCCGCTGAAGACTGACTCGATGCTTTGCTTCTGTTATCTGCAAATCGAAGATCAGGATATTTGGCTACTGAATATTGCTGCCGCAGCTTGCGTTCTTTTGCGCCCCCAAACGGTATCGGCGTCGCTGATCTCTCGGCCTTTGGCAAGGTTTCGGTAGCGAAAATGTCAGCATGGCTATCGGTCTGTGACCTGTGCTACACTTTCGTGGTTTTTTGCAGCGCCGCATGAGCGGCTGTTGTCGTAGAAACTGCGACAACGACGCGCAAATGCGGCTTTCTTTTGGCCGCTTCACAGGCATTGGTCGTTATGCCCTTATCTCCGCCGTCCTCCCACCGTGCGTTAAAGCACACGCGCGCAATCCGGATCGAAGCGTTCGCTCGCGACGACGGCTTGTGGGATATCGACGCGCATATCACTGATACCAAGACCCGTGACCTCCAGCTTGCCTCCGGCGTTCGCGAGGCTGGCGCACCGATACACAATCTCTGGTTGCGCCTGACCATCGATACCCAGTTGAACGTCGTCGACGCCGAAGCCGTCTCCGATGCGGTTCCTTATCCGGGCTTTTGCGATACGATCGGCCCGGAATACAAGAAGCTGGTCGGCCTCAATCTGGCGAAGGGCTTTCGCAACGGTGTCAAGCAGCGTCTGTCGGGGATTAATGGCTGCACGCATTTGACCGAACTTGCACAGGTCCTGCCGACCGCGGCCATCCAGGCATTTTCCGGCGAAGTTCTCGACACGCGCGACGGCGCCAGTGCCGATCAGCAAGACCAGAAACCGTTTCAACTCGACCGCTGCCACGCCTTGCGTTCCGATGGCGCGGCGGTCGCGCAATATTATCCGCGCTGGGCGGTTAAATCGTTTGCAGTATCCGAATCCAGTTAATTTCAACAACTTGTTTTTTTAAATTAAGCGTCTGAAGGGAAGCTCGCATGAAAATCCATGAGTATCAGGGCAAAGAAATCCTCCGTAAATACGGAGTGACGGTTCCGCGCGGTATCCCGTGCTTTTCCGTTGAGGAAGCGGTCAAGGCGGCCGAGACTCTTGGGGGACCGGTGTGGGTCGTCAAGGCCCAGATTCACGCGGGCGGCCGCGGCAAGGGCGGTGGCGTCAAGGTCGCCAAATCGCTTGACCAAGTCAAAGAATATGCGCACGCCATCATGGGCATGCAACTGGTCACGCACCAGACCGGCCCGGAAGGCCAGAAAGTACGCCGCCTGCTGATCGAAGAGGGCGCCGACATCAAGAAGGAACTGTACGTCTCAATGGTCACCGATCGCGTCAGCCAGCGTGTGGTGCTGATGGCGTCCAGCGAAGGCGGCATGGACATTGAAGAAGTCGCGGACAAACATCCGGACCTGATCCACAAAGTGATCATCGATCCGGCCACCGGCCTGACCGACGGCGATGCCGACGCGATCGCTGCCAAGATCGGCGTGCCGGCCGGTTCGATCGCCGATGCGCGCAAACAACTGCAGGGTCTGTACAAGGCGTACTGGGAAACCGATGCTTCGCTGGCTGAAATCAACCCGCTGATCCTGACCGGCGACGGCCGTGTGATCGCGCTCGACGCCAAGTTCAACTTCGATTCCAACGCGCTATTCCGTCGCCCGGAAATCGTCGCGATGCGCGACCTCGACGAAGAAGATCCGGCCGAAGTCGAAGCATCGAAATTCGACCTCGCTTACATCTCCCTCGACGGCAACATCGGTTGCCTGGTGAACGGTGCCGGCCTGGCGATGGCTACCATGGATACGATCAAGCTGTTCGGTGGCGAACCTGCCAACTTCCTCGACGTCGGCGGTGGTGCGACGGCCGAGAAAGTGACCGAAGCCTTCAAGATCATGCTGAAGAATCCAGGCCTGAAAGCCATCCTGGTCAACATCTTCGGCGGCATCATGCGCTGCGACGTGATCGCCGAAGGCGTGATCACCGCATCCAAGGCCGTGTCGCTCAAGGTACCGCTGGTCGTACGCATGAAAGGTACCAACGAAGACCTCGGCAAGAAGATGTTGGCTGAATCGGGCTTGCCGATCATCTCGGCCGATACGATGGAAGAAGCTGCGCAGAAGGTTGTCGCTGCGGCCAACGGTAAATAATAGAAGGAACAAACATGTCGATTTTGATCAACAAAGACACTAAAGTTATCACCCAAGGCATCACCGGCAAGACCGGCCAGTTCCACACACGCGGCTGCCGCGACTACGCAAACGGCAAGAACTGCTTCGTCGCCGGCGTGAATCCGAAGAAGGCCGGTGAAAACTTCGAAGGCATCCCGATTTTTGCCAACGTGAAAGAAGCCAAGGCGCAAACCGGCGCCACCGTCTCCGTGATCTACGTGCCGCCGGCAGGCGCCGCCGACGCGATCTGGGAAGCGGTCGAAGCCGAACTCGACCTCGCCATCTGCATCACCGAAGGCATCCCGGTGCGCGACATGCTGGCACTGAAGGACCGCATGGCCAAAGCGGGCAGCAAGACCTTGCTGCTTGGACCGAACTGCCCGGGCCTGATCACGCCGGACGAAATCAAGATCGGCATCATGCCCGGTCACATCCATATGAAGGGTCGTATCGGCGTCGTATCGCGTTCCGGTACGCTGACCTATGAAGCGGTCGGGCAACTGACGGCGTTGGGCCTCGGCCAGTCGTCGGCGGTCGGTATCGGCGGCGACCCGATCAACGGCCTGAAGCACATTGACGTAATGAAGGCATTCAACGACGATCCGGACACCGATGCCGTCATCATGATCGGCGAAATCGGTGGTCCCGATGAGGCGAATGCCGCGCGCTGGATCAAGGACAACATGAAGAAACCGGTGATCGGCTTCATCGCCGGCGTCACCGCGCCTCCGGGCAAGCGCATGGGCCACGCCGGTGCGTTGATTTCGGGTGGCGAAGACACTGCGCAAGCCAAGCTGGACATCATGGAAGCCTGCGGCATCAAGGTCACCAAGAATCCGTCCGAGATGGGGCGCCTGCTGAAGTCGGTGCTGTAAGCGATCAACTACCTCATCAGTTGATGTTACGGGGAGCTTCGGCTCCCCGTATTGTTTTCAGATACTCGTCAATACCTGTGCATCGGGGGAAAAGCGGGGTAACTGGCCCCACGTATAATCGCCCCATGCCAAACAATGTCGGACTCGAATTCGCATCAAGAACCGATACCGGACGGGTACGCGCGCAGAATGAAGATGCGGTCGCGGTCAGCCCGGCGCATGGCTTTGCGATCCTTGCAGACGGCATGGGTGGCTATAACGCCGGTGAAGTCGCCAGCCATATAGCCATTACAGTAACTAGGGCCGGGCTGGAAGAGGGGCTACGGAGCCGACGAGGAGCCGCGCGCTTGCATCGCAGTAAGTACCTTCAGCAGCTGGTCGACGATTCCATCCAGCGTGCCAATAGCGCCATCCTGGAAGCAGCTCGCGCCGAGCGCCAATACAGCGGCATGGGCACGACGCTCGTCGTCGCCTTATTCCATCACGACAAAATGACGGCCGCGCATGTCGGTGACTCGCGCGCGTATCGCTTGCGCCAGGGTGAGCTTAGCCAGATCACGCGCGATCACTCGCTGGTTCAGGAGCAAATCGACGCTGGACTGGTCGACCCGGAATCGGCGCCCTATTCGCAGAACAGAAATCTCGTCACACGGGCAGTCGGTGTCGACGTCGAGATGGAAGTGGAAATCCACGATCATCAAATCGAGGCCGGTGATCTCTATCTGTTGTGCTCGGACGGCTTATCCGACATGTTGATGGAGCAGGAAATCGCCGACGTTTTGATGGCACACCGGGAATCGTTGCATGCAGCATGCGACGCTCTCGTGCAAAGAGCGAACGACAATGGCGGTCGCGACAATATTTCCGTGATTCTCATTAGAGTCCATTCGATCCGAACCGAGGCGGGCGGGCTGCTGGAGCGAATCTTGAACTGGGTCGCCTAAACTCGCTGAAGAGCGAACAAGCGGAGAAAGCTATATGGCGAAGATCATTCTTTCATCGCGCGATGCGGTTCTGCGGGAGATTGTTTTGGCGAAAGAACGGATCACTATCGGCAGGAAGCCCAACAACGATATCGTGATCGATGATCTGGCGATTAGCGCTGAGCATGCAGTGATCGTCACGTCGAATGATGATTCGTTTCTGGAAGACCTCAACAGCACGAACGGCACGCAGGTCAATGGACAACCGGTCAGGAAGCATTTTTTGCGGGATGGGGATGTGATCGAGTTGGCGCAGTATGTAATCGAATACATCGCTGACCATCGACATGTGTGTCGCGATCAGCCGGAACCTGCGGCCACCATCCAGGTGCTAAACGGCCCCAACGTAGGGAGGAAAATATTACTGGTTGATGTATTGACCACGCTCGGCCTGCCGGGAACGCAGATTGCCGTTATCACACAGCAGGCACAGGACTACTACCTTGAGCATGTTGAGGGCGATAGTTATCCGAAAGTTAATGGGCAGCCCCTTGGTCGCGATTCGTACCGAATGCTGCATGGTGACCTGATCGATCTGCTTGGGGTTCAGATGAAGTTTATTCGACCTGTGAGTACGGTATGACCGTGCTTAATATGACATTGTTTTTATGTGAGTGACAAATATTGTCAAAATGTGGGCCGGAGACCGACAAATACTGGACGGCAACCAGTCAAAATCAGCCTGCTCGATATGGCACAGAGATTGCTAAAAGAAAGCTATGGCAGGCGTGCTGCCTATTTACCAAGGGAGAGTCAAAATGAAACAACTGAAAGTGACGAAGCAAGTACAAGGCGGTTTCACTCTGATCGAATTGATGATCGTGGTGGCGATTATTGGTATTTTGGCAGCGATCGCGGTGCCCGCATATCAGGACTACACTGTCCGTGCTCGTTTTACCGAAGTCGTCAATGCGGTTCGTCCTTTTAAAATTGGTGTCGAAGAGTGCTTTCAAACCCAAGCAACTGTGACCGGCTGCTCCAGCGGCGCGCTTGGCGTACCCCCGGCTGCCGGTGCATCTGGCGCAGTTACCAGTATTACCGCCACCGACGGGGTCATTCTTGCAACGCCATCGGCATTCAAGGGTATTGTTGCAGGTGATACTTTGCAATTCGACCCAAGCAGCACCGCAGGCGCAGTAGTGGCACCTGTTGCAGGTCAAAAGCTGTTTTGGATAATGAGCGGCGGCGCTGTAACAAAGGGCATGGTGAAGAACTAATCATAATTCTAGTCTGATCGCGAGGGCACGCCGTACGGTTGCGTTCGTCGCCATAAGAGAGTCCCTGATAATTACTTCAATAGTTATCAGGGACTTTGCATTTCGTGTTGGCCTGTTGTTATTGCAGCATAGAGGCGTATTTTGGCTCGCGTCAGAAGACTCTGTTCGCGTTTCCCTGTTCGCTGATTGAAAAACTGATCATCAATTCAACGAATAACCGGATTCCATGTTCATATGAATCGTTTTAAGGCTTCACTGCTTCATTTGCTAGGCAGCGGATGTGCCCTAATTCTCGTTTTTGCCCTGGTTCGCTGGATCTGGTATCCAGGGAGGCTATTTGATGCGGCTAGCGGCGCCGAATTGTTTGTACTCTTGGTCGGCGTGGATTTGGTTCTGGGACCACTAATCACATTGATTATTTTTAGTCCCGGCAAGCCGTCACTCAAATTCGATATCGTCTGCGTACTCGCAGCCCAAGTCGCTTTTCTGTCATATGGCGTGTGGTCGATTTATTCGGCGCGGCCTGTCTATATGGCTTTTGCCGAAAACCGCTTTTATCTCGTGATGGCAAACGAGATCGATCCGGCAGATCAAAAGAAAGCAACAAACCCGACGTTTCAATCCTTGCCGCTTTCGGGGGCTGAATTTGTCGGTACCGTGCAACCCAATGACCCGAGAATGCGCGAGAATATAGCTTGGGCGAGCTTCTATGGCATGGGTATCCAGCAGTTGCCGCAATACTTTGTTCCCTATTTGGACGTGGCCCCCCGAGCCAAGACTGCGGCAATGACAGCTAACGATTTGGTTGGCAAGATGAAAGACGCGTCCAAGGAAGATCTGACGCGATTGTTGGACTACGAGCAACGCACGCGCACCGAGGGAAAAAATGCGCTCTTTGTGCGCTTGTTGAACAAGAAGGTAATTCTCTTTGTTGCGGTGGATGCGGCGAGCGGTGCCGTATTGACGATACTTTAGCAGCGTACTTGGCAAGAGTCGTTGGATAACGCTGATCAGGCGGCAACCCAATCCCCCGACTTCCCCCCATGCTTCTCCAGCACCTTCACATTCGAAATCACCATCCCCCGATCCACCGCCTTGCACATGTCGTAAACAGTAAGCAAGGCTACCTGAACCGCTGTCAACGCTTCCATTTCCACGCCGGTTTTCCCGTAGGTTTCCACGCGCGCAGTGCAAGAAATACAGTACTTCTCGGCGTCGACGCTGAAATCCACGGCCACGCGTGTCAACGCCAGCGGATGACATAACGGAACCAGGTCGCTGGTACGTTTCGCTCCCATGATGCCGGCGATGCGAGCAATGCCTAGCACATCACCTTTCTTCGCACTGCCGGACTGGATAATCGCAAGTGTCTCCGGCTTCATACAGATAGTGCCGGTCGCGACAGCGACTCGGTGGGTTTCATCTTTGGCGCCGACATCCACCATATGCGCCTGGCCGGTTGCATCAAAGTGCGTCAATCCATCGTTGGCGCTTGTAGGGATGGCAGTATCTTTTTTTGTATTCATTGGTAACAAATCCCGTTGCTTCTTCAATGGTTTTCAGGTCGGGTTATCATAGCACCGTGAATATGAAACCTCTCTTCCGCAGTCAATATTTGACCATGCGTTTTGCGGGCATTGCGACTCTTGCTTTAGCACTGGCTTCGCCGATCGCCTTCGCGCCACAGGTAACTTTCGCGCAGAATCTCCCCAGCCTCGGCGACACTGAGCGCGAAGCACTGTCGCCGCTGATGGAACGCAAACTCGGCGAACAGATCATGCGCGACATCCGGCGCGATCGCGATTACCTCGACGATGGGCCATTGCTCGAATATCTCAACAATTTCGGCGCCAGCCTGCTCGCGGTTCGACCGGAGGTGCGCGGCGAGGCGAGCTACGACTTTTTCTTTTTCGCGGTGCGCGATCCGATGCTGAACGCTTTTGCGTTGCCGGGCGGCTTCATCGGTGTGCATTCGGCATTGATATTAGCGGCGCAAAACGAGTCGGAGCTGGCATCAGTGCTGGCGCACGAAATCGGCCACGTTGCTCAGCGGCATATCGCGCGCATGCTGGGCAAGCAACGGCAGGATGCGTTGATTCCGCTGGCGGCGGCGGTACTGGCCGCGCTGGCCGCGCGCTCCAGCCCCGATACGTCGGCGGCGTTGCTGCTCGGCGGGCAGGGGATGGCGATTCAGCGCCAGCTCAACTTCAGCCGCGATGCGGAACGCGAGGCGGATCGGGTTGGTTTGCAGATTTTGAAAGAAGCAGGTTTCGATACCTCCGGCATGATCTCCTTCTTCGGTCGAATGCAGAATGCCACTCGTTCGTACACGGACGGGGCGCCCGCTTATCTGCGCTCGCATCCGTTGACCACCGAACGCATCGCGGACATCCAGGCGCGCACGCGCGAGCAGCGCTATATGCAACGCGCCGACAGCCTGGATTTTCACCTGATACGGGCGCGCTTGCGCGTGCTGCAGGATTCGTCGCCGCAAGGGCTGCGCGATGCGTCGGTGGCATTCGACAACCAGTTGCAGCAGAAGATGCGTCTGCAGATCGTGTCGGCGAAGTACGGGCAGGCGTTCATTGCGCTCAAGCGGGGCGATGCCGCCCGTGCCCGGGCGCTGCTGCAGGAAGCCTATGCAGCCGCCAATGGCGCGTCGACGCCGGTGCAAAGTGCGATCCTCGCCGGTCTCGCGATCGATATCCGACTCGCCGCGAACGAGCCCGCCGAGGCAGTGAAGGAAGTGGAAGCGGCCCGTGCGAAATTCCCTCTATCGCGTGGAATTGCAGGGCAGTATGCGGACGCGCTGATTGCGGCGCGCCGCTATGATCAGGCGGTGAATTACCTGCGCGACCAGGCACAGTTGTACCGGCAGGAGCCGAAGCTGCAGGATCAACTGGCGCGCGTCTACGCGGCGCAGGGCAAGCAGGCGTTGCAGCATCTGGCATTGGCGGAATCGTATGCGCTATCCGGCAGCATGCCGGCGGCGATCGATCAGCTCGGCATTGCCCGCCGCTCGTCGGACGCATCCTTCTATGATCAGGCGGTGATCGACGCGCGCGAGCGGGAATTCAAGGCGCGCTGGATGGATGAGATGAAGGAAGCGCAGCAGCGGTAACGCTATCCGGCTGTGGCGCATTGACGAATCCAAAGCGACCCGGGATGGCGTCGTACATGATGTGTTCGACCGCAACGTCTTGTCCATCGTGCTTCAGGATCAATGTAGTAGCATCCGCAGGCTGGTTCATCCAGCTTAACAGCTGCTCATCGTCGGCGGCCGCGCCGGCGATATGCAAGTGCGGCAGGCATTGCACCATGTCGCGATCATCTACCAGCGCGATCTTCCCCCAGCTTTTCAACAGCAGTTGTCCGCTCTCGGTCAGCCATGCGGCTTCGATCGTCGTCAATGCTTCGCCGGTATGCAGCATGAAGCCCCGCGTCGGGTCGGTGCGCGCAATATATGGCGTTGCTTCCAGGTTTACATACACGCGTTGCGGCCCGTTCTGGAAGTACCAGCGGCCCTGTTCGTCATGTGTGTAATTGCGGTTGATGAAGCCGAGCAGGGCCGGGTTCGTGATCCGGTCGCCGGCCAGCTTCAGTGCCTGCGAGCGCTCGTCGCGCATGCGCCAGCCGCCGCGCGCATCCAGCGCCAGCCAGCCATAGCAATGCGGCACGTTGGGCCACTTTGCCATGGCCTGTTTGACGATTTGATCCATCTGTCAGCCTGTACTTTCCAGAAAACCGACGATCCGTTGCGGCAACCAGTCGAGATGCCCCGGAACTCCACCTGCCGCGAAGCCGACATGCCCGCCGTGCTCCGGGTACTCGAGCGTGACGCTGCGCGCCGCCGTGCTCGGCAAATGGCGAGCCGGCAGGAACGGGTCGTTCTTCGCATTCAGCACCAGCGTCGGTACCGTGATATCCGACAGGATGTGTTTTGCGCTCGCGCGATACCAGTAGTCATCGGTATTCTTATAACCATGCAAGGGCGCGGTGACGATATTGTCGAACTCGTACAGATTGCGCGCACGCAGCATGGTGTCGCGATCGAACAGGCCGGGGAACTGCTTGAGCTTCTGCAGGCACTTCGGCTTGAGGGTCTGAAGGAAAACCCGCGTATAAATCATGTTCAAGCCGCGCGACAATGCCGCGCCGCCGCCGGCCAGATCCAGCGGCGCCGAAATCGCACAGGCGGCGTCGATGATTTCGGCGTGGTGTTGCGATTCGCCGAGCCAGCGGAGCAGTGCATTGCCCCCGAGTGAAACGCCGGCCACATAAAATTTTGCGTTCTCTCCATGCTCGGCCGCCAGGCGTCGCACGATCCAGTCCACTTCGCCCGCATCGCCCGAATGATAGAAGCGCGGCGCATGATTCAGCTCGCCGGAGCAGCCGCGAAAATGCGGTACTGCGCCGGACCAGCCGAGCGCTGCCGCGTGCGCCATCAGCGCGCGCGCATAGTGACTGTCCGAGGAACCTTCCAGGCCGTGGAACAGAACCACGAATGGCCGCCCCGGCTTGCCGTCGACGAAGTCGATGTCGATGAAGTCACCGTCCGGCGCGCTCCATCGTTCGCGCCGGTAATCGACCTCAGGTTTGGCGATGCAAGTCGCCGGGTAAATCGTCTGCAGGTGCCCGCCGGGCAACCAGGGAGGAGCGGCGTACTTCATCAGGCAATCTTCTTACGTGATCCGGTTATGTGGTTTGCGTCGTCTCAAGATCGGCTGCAAGCTGCGGCATCAATGCAACAGTGCAGTCACCGAAATGTCGGCTGGCGCTTCTCCCGGCACGACCGACGCATGATGCGTCACGATGCGCCAGCCGAGCGGCGTTTTCATGTAGACGTTGGTGGCAAGGATATGGATGTCCCGCTGGCGCGACGCGGGGCGGTGGACTTCCTCGATGATGTTGTGTACCGAGGTCATCACGTTCTGGGTCACATGCAACTGTACCGGCCGGATGTGCACGCCGCCCTGCTCGAAAATCGATTCCCATGCGGCCCGGATCGATGCGTGTCCGACCAAGCGCGGTGCGCCCGGATGAACGCAGACGATGTCTTCCTCGTCAGCCCACAGAGCCATCACTGCATCGACATCGGCGCGGCTGATTGCCTCGTAGAATGCGGCTTCGATTTCTTCGGGCGTTTCGAGAGTTTTGCTGAGCGTAGGCATGATGTATCGGTTTCCTTTCCATGCGGAACAAGGCCGGCACGGAACCGGACCAGGACAGTATAAGGGAGTGCCGCTTCGACGGTGGTGTCGGCGCTCTGCGGCAAGACATGAAAAAACGGTCCGGAATCAAGCGGCGATTCCGGACCGTCGGTACATTGCGCCCGGGTTCAATGACCTTTGACGACCGTACCCGGTTTGAGTCGATACACGGTGCCGCAGTACGGGCACTTGCCTACGCCATGGTCATCCATGTCGAGGAAGACGCGCGGATGCGAGGACCAGATCGGCATTGCCGGATTGGGGCAATAGGCGGGCAGATCCTTGCCGTCGAGTTCGACGTAGTTCATCGCTTGCTTGGTTTGGTCCATGAATATTCTCTGAGTGATTAAACCAGGGTGAGCCAGTGCTCGTACTGCGGCGCCTTGCCGGCGACGACATCGAAGAACAACGACTGCAGCTTCTCGGTGATCGGACCGCGCTTGCCTTCGCCGATCTGGCGGTTGTCGAGCTCGCGAATCGGCGTGATCTCGGCCGCGGTGCCGGTGAAGAAAGCTTCGTCGCAGCAGTACATTTCATCGCGCGTGATGCGTTTCTCGATCACCTCGATGCCGAGGTCGCGCGCCATTGTCAGCACCGCGTCGCGCGTGATGCCGTCGAGGCAGGACGCGAGATCGGGCGTGTAGATCTTGCCGTTCCTGATGATGAACACGTTTTCGCCGGAGCCCTCGGAGACGTAGCCTTCGGTGTCGAGCAGCAGCGCTTCATCGTAGCCGTCGGCTAGCGCTTCCTGATTGGCGAGAATCGAGTTGATGTAGTAGCCGCATGCTTTCGCGCGCACCAGCGAGACGTTGACGTGATGGCGGGTGAACGACGAGGTCTTGACGCGGATGCCTTTTGCCATGCCGTCTTCGCCGAGATAGGCGCCCCACGGCCAGGCGGCGACGGCGACGTGAATGGTGTTGCCCTTGGCGGAGATACCGAGCTTCTCGGAGCCGATCCAGACCAGCGGACGCAGGTAGCAGGATTCGAGCTTGTTCTCGCGCACCACCTGGCGCTGCGCCTGCATCACGGTCTCCATGTCGAACGGAATAGTCAACTGAAAAATCTTGGCCGAATTGAACAGGCGTTGCGTATGTTCCTTCAGGCGGAAAATCGCGGTGCCCTTCGGTGTCTTGTAAGCGCGTACGCCTTCGAACACGCCCATGCCGTAATGCAGTGTGTGCGTCAGCACATGGACAGTGGCGTCGCGCCAATCGATCAGTTCGCCGTCTTTCCAGATTTTTCCGTCGCGGTCGGCCATGGACATGATGAGTTCTCCAAGTAATTGTTACAAAAGCTCGATTTTAGCCGATTCAAACGGCCTCGAAAATTCATCTGTAGAATGGCGCTTTCGCATTTTCGGAGACCCTCTCCGCGCATCATGCGGTCTGCGCGCTGCTCTTCCGGCCTCCAGATATTCCGCTGTTATCAATCGAACATGATGGCGCTCTTTGCAGCGCCGTGCCGTCCCGTTGCGGTAACGGCCGATTTTTCAAACATATGAGCAATACACCAACAAGCACAGTGCAACCTGGCACTATCGATCTTGAAAAACGCGCTTTCCACGAGGGCTTCAAGGCCTGCGTGCCAACCATGCCCGGCATCTTTGCGTGGGGCATGGTGACTGGGATGGCGATGGTGAAAAGCGGGTTGAGCATCTGGCAGTCACTGGGGATGACCTTCGCCGTCTTCGCCGGCTCGGCGCAACTGGCGGCGCTGCCGCTGATCGTGGCCAATGCGCCGATCTGGGTCATCTTCGTCACAGCCATGGTGGTGAATCTGCGTTTCGTCATCTTCGCGGCGGCGATTGCGCCGCACTTCGCGCATCTTCCGTGGTACAAGCGCGCGTGGCACGGCTACTTCAACGCGGACGTCACGATGGCCTTGTTTCCGCAGCGTTTTCCTGCGGAGACCGCGCCGCGTACCCGGGGCAAGGTCGGCTACTTCACCGGTATCGGCTATCCGAACTGGTGCGCGTGGCAGGCAGGTTCGGTGGCCGGCATCCTGCTGGCGAGCCAGATCCCGCAAAGCTGGGGCATCGGTTTTGCCGGCACGCTGGCCTTGCTGGCAATTACCATCCCGCTGACCGTCAATCTGGCGGCGCTGGCAGGCGTGGTGGTAGCGAGCGTGACGGCGGTCGCGGCGTCGAGCCTGCCTTATCGTCTCGGCTTGCTGGTGGCGGTTATCGTCGGCATGATCGCCGCGATGATCGTCGATATCTATCTGGACAAGAAAAAGGACACTGCATGAACGCGGTCGATACCTGGTTGACCATCGTTTTTATGACCGTTGCGACGATCCTGACGAGAAGTTCATTCTTCTTGCTGGGGCATGCGGTCAAGATGCCGCCCAAGGTGCAGCACGCGCTGCGCTATGCGCCGGCGGCGGCGCTGGCAGCGATTGTCGCGCCCGATCTGGCGCTGGTGGACGGCGCGCTGCAACTCAGCTGGATGAATCCGAAATTGATGGCGGGGCTGGGCGCCGCACTGTTTTTCCTGACTACGCGTCACCTGCTCGGGACCATCATTGTCGGCATGGGCCTGTACAGCGTGCTGCGTGTCATCCTGTAGCCGGAAAACGGTTCTTTGCAGTGTGACGGTGCGGTAAAATAGCGGTTTTTTCCATCCTTTCAATTCTTGTCTGGCAGCCATGCAATTCAACCGCCTGAGCGACCTCATCGCACGCAATCAACTCCAGGGCAAACGCGTATTCATTCGCGCCGATCTCAACGTACCGCAAGACGCCGCCGGCAACATCACTGAAGATACGCGCATTCGCGCGTCGGTGCCGGCGATCCAGCAGGCGCTGCAAGCTGGCGCCGCCGTGATGGTGACGTCGCATCTTGGCCGCCCGACCGAAGGCGAATTCAAGCCGGAAGATTCACTGGCGCCGATCGCGAAGCGCCTGTCCGAACTGCTCGGCAAGCCGGTCGAGCTGAAGCAGAACTGGGTCGACGGCGTCGCAAGCGTCGATGTGGCGCCGGGTCAGGTGGTTCTGCTGGAAAACTGCCGGGTCAACAAGGGCGAGAAAAAGAACAGCGACGAACTCGCGCAAAAAATGGCGAAGTTGTGCGACGTATATGTGAATGACGCATTTGGTACCGCGCATCGCGCGGAAGCGACCACGCACGGCATTGCCAAATTTGCGCCGATCGCCTGCGCCGGCCCGCTACTGGCAGCGGAACTCGATGCACTCGGCAAGGCACTGGGCCAGCCGGCGCGCCCGCTGGTGGCGATCGTCGCCGGCTCCAAGGTGTCGACCAAGCTGACCATCCTGAAAACGCTGGCCGACAAGGTTGACAACCTGATCGTCGGCGGCGGCATCGCCAACACCTTCATGTTGGCGTCCGGCCTGAAGATCGGCAAATCGCTGGTCGAAGCCGATCTTGTCGGCGAAGCGAAGGCCATCATCGATATGATGGCCAAGCGCAGCGCCTCGGTGCCGATTCCGGTCGACGTCGTGTGCGCGAAAGAGTTTTCCGCAACGGCCGCCGCCACCGTCAAGGATGTTAAGGACGTGACCGACGACGACATGATTCTCGACATCGGCCCAAAGACCGCGGCCCAGCTGGCGCAGCAGATTGCGCAGGCCGGTACCATCGTCTGGAACGGTCCGGTCGGGGTGTTCGAATTCGACCAGTTCGGTGAAGGCACGAAGACGCTCGCGATGGCGATCGCCAACTCCAAGGGTTTCTCGATTGCCGGCGGCGGCGATACGCTGGCAGCGATCGCGAAGTACGATATCGCCGACAAGGTCGGCTATATCTCGACTGGCGGCGGCGCTTTCCTTGAATTCCTGGAAGGCAAGACGCTACCGGCGGTCGATATCCTGCTGCAACGAGCAAAGTAGGAAGAGTCGCCGCGATGCGCAACCGCTGCATCGCGAACCATTAGCCGCCGCTCATAAGGTTTCTACATGATCAGAGCTACCAAAATCGTCGCTACCATCGGTCCCGCTTCCAGCGATCCGAATACGCTCACCCGCATGATCAAGGCCGGCGTCGACGTGGTGCGGTTGAATTTTTCGCACGGCAAGGCGCAGGATCATATCGACCGTGCCAGTCTGGTACGCAAGGTGGCGGCCGAGTGCGGCCGCGAAGTCGCAATCATGGCCGACCTGCAGGGGCCGAAGATCCGCATCGGCAAGTTCGAGCATGGCAAGATCAACCTGGAAAACGGCAGCAAGTTCGTGCTCGACGCCGACTGCGAGCTGGGCAACCAGGCGCAGGTCGGGCTCGATTACAAGGAGCTGCCGCGCGATATCCGTCCGGCGGATGTGCTACTGCTGAACGACGGCCTGATCGTGCTGGTAGTCGACAAGGTGATCGGCAGCGCGATCCACACCACCGTCAAGATCGGTGGCGAACTGTCGAATAACAAGGGCATCAACCGCCTCGGCGGCGGCCTGTCGGCGCCGGCGCTGACCGCCAAGGACATGGAAGACATCAAGACTGCGATGAGCTTCCAGGCCGATTACGTCGCGGTGTCGTTTCCGAAGAATCCGACCGACATGGTCATGGCGCGGCAACTGGCCAATATCGCCGGCGAGCAGACCAAGCACAAGCCGCAGATGATCGCCAAGATCGAGCGCGCGGAAGCGATCCCGGTGCTGCAGGAAATCCTCGACGCCTCCGACGGCATCATGGTCGCGCGCGGCGATCTCGCGGTCGAAGTCGGCAATGCCGCGGTACCGGCGCTGCAGAAGCGCATGATCAAGATGGCGCGTGTCTCGAACAAGCTGGCGATCACCGCGACGCAGATGATGGAGTCGATGATCGTCAACGCGGTGCCGACCCGCGCCGAAGTGTCCGATGTTGCCAATGCGGTGCTGGACGGCACCGATGCAGTGATGACGTCGGCGGAGACCGCGTCCGGCAAGTATCCGGTGGAGACGGTCGAGGCGATGGCCGCGATCTGCCTTGAAGCGGAAAAATCGGATACGGTCAAACTCGACGCCGACTTCCTGAATGCAACGTTTACGCGCATCGATCAGTCGATCGCCTATGGAGCGCTGTTTACCGCGCACCACCTGCGGGCGAAGGCGATCGCCGCGCTGACTGAATCCGGCTCCACCGCGCTGTGGATGAGCCGGCACAATATCGATATCCCGATCTTCGCGGTCACGCCGATTCTGGCGACGCAGCGCAAGGCCGCACTGTACCGCAACGTCACCACCTTCGAGCTGGCGCATTCCACCGACCGCGAAGCTGTGCTGAAAGCCGCGCAGGATTTGCTCCTGGCTAAAGGTGTGGTACAGAAAGGTGACATGATTGTGGTCACCTGGGGCGAACCCATGGGACAGATCGGCGGCACCAACGCCCTCAAGATCATGAAGATCGGCGAGTATTAATTTTTACCATTGTTTGGAGAACTGCCATGCCTCTCGTATCCATGCGTCAATTGCTCGACCACGCCGCTGAAAACGGTTACGGTCTGCCCGCATTCAATGTCAACAACCTGGAACAGGTCACCGCGATCATGCAGGCTGCCGATGAAGTCGGCGCGCCGGTGATCATGCAGGCGTCGGCAGGCGCCCGCAAATACGCCGGCGAAGCTTTCCTGCGCCACCTGATCGAAGCCGCAGTCGAAGCCTATCCGCACATCCCGGTGGTGATGCACCAGGACCACGGCCAGTCGCCGGCAGTGTGCATGACCGCGATCAGGTCCGGCTTCACCTCGGTGATGATGGACGGCTCGCTGATGGAAGACGGCAAGTCGGTCGCCAGCTACGAATACAACGTCGACGTGTCGCGCAAGGTGGTTGAGTTTTCGCACGCGATCGGCGTCACCGTCGAAGCTGAACTCGGCGTGCTCGGCTCGCTCGAAACCATGAAGGGCGACAAGGAAGACGGTCACGGCGCAGAAGGCACGATGACGCGCGAACAGTTGCTGACCGACGTCCACCAGGCTGCCGATTTCGTCAAGCTTACGCAGTGCGACGCGCTGGCGATCGCGATCGGCACTTCGCACGGCGCGTACAAGTTCTCGCGCAAGCCGACCGGCGACATCCTCGCAATCGACCGCATCAAGGAAATCCACGCGCGCATTCCGAACACCCACCTGGTGATGCACGGCTCCTCCTCGGTGCCGCAGGAATTGCTGGCCGAGATTCGCCAGTTCGGCGGCGATATGAAGGAAACCTACGGCGTGCCGGTCGAGGAAATCCAGGAAGGCATCAAGCACGGCGTGCGCAAGATCAACATCGATACCGATATCCGTCTGGCGATGACCGGCGCGATCCGCCGCTTCTTCATCGAGAATCCGTCCAAGTTCGATCCGCGCGAATACCTGAAGCCGGCACGCGAAGCCGCGAAGGCTGTCGTCAAATCGCGTTTCCTCGCTTTCGGCTGCGAAGGCCAGGCGTCGAAGATCAAGCCGATTTCGCTGGAAAAAATTGCCGAGAAGTACAAGAAGGGCGAACTCGCGCAGATCGTGCAGTAAAATTACGCGTTGGAAATAACCCAACCGGCGACGTGTTGCGACACCCGCCGGTTTAGCTTTTCTGGAAACTACATGAACAGTCTTTACCAATCCACCATCGCGTCGCTGCCGCTGCTTGGCCGCGGCAAAGTGCGTGACAACTACGCGGTCGGCGACGACAAGATCCTGATCGTCACCAGCGATCGCCTGTCCGCATTCGACGTCGTGATGAGCGAGCCGATTCCCGGCAAGGGCAGGGTGCTGAACCAGCTGTCCGATTTCTGGTTCGAGAAACTGGGTGGCATCATCCCCAATCATCTGACCGGCATCGCGCCGGAATCGGTGGTGCGCGCCGACGAAGCCGAGCAGGTGCGGGGCCGCGCGGTGGTCGCCAAGCGCCTCAAGCCTATCCTGGTCGAAGCGGTGGTGCGCGGCTACATCATCGGCTCAGGATGGAAGGACTATCAGGCGACCGGCGCGATCTGCGGCATTGCATTGCCGCCGGGGCTACGCCAGGCCGACAAGCTCACCGCGCCGATTTTCACGCCGGCGGCCAAGGCCGAGCTCGGTGAACATGACGAAAACATCAGCTTCGCCGAAATGGAAAAGCGCATCGGCAAGGAACTCGCGGCGAAGATGCGCGACGTCAGCATCAAGCTGTACCAGACCGCCGCCGATTATGCGGCGACGCGCGGCATCATCATCGCCGACACCAAGTTCGAATTCGGCCTCGACGACAATGGCACGCTGCACCTGATGGATGAAGTGCTGACCGCCGATTCGTCACGCTTCTGGCCGGCCGATTCGTATGCACCCGGCATGTCGCCACCGTCGTTCGACAAGCAGTTCGTGCGCGATTATCTCGAAACACTGAAGGACTGGAACAAGACCGCGCCGGCGCCGGCTTTACCCGCGGACGTGATCGAAAAAACCGGCGCCAAATACCGCGAGGCATTGCAGCGCCTGACCGGCGAACCCCTGAAGGACTGACATGAAAGATGCGCAGGCAAGTGCGCCGCTGGTCGGCGTGGTGATGGGCTCCTCTTCCGACTGGGAGGTGATGCAGCACGCGGTCGCGATGCTCAAGGAATTCGGCGTCCAACATGAAGCGCAAGTGATTTCCGCGCATCGCATGCCGGACCAGATGTTTGCCTATGCCGAATCGGCCCGCCAGCGCGGCTTGCGCGCGATCATCGCGGGAGCGGGCGGCGCCGCGCATCTGCCCGGCATGCTCGCCGCCAAAACCATCGTGCCGGTACTCGGCGTGCCGGTGCCGTCCAAGTATCTGCGCGGTGAAGACTCGCTGCTGTCGATCGTGCAGATGCCGAAAGGAATACCGGTGTCGGCCTTCGCGATCGGCGAGGCGGGCGCCGCCAACGCCGCGCTGACTGCGATCGCGATTCTCGCGACCACCGACGACAACCTGGCTACCCGCCTGCAGGAATTCCGCGCGAAGCAGACGCAGGCCGCACTTGCAATGACATTGCCGGCATGAGCGACAAGTTTCACCCGTTTGTTCCCTCGGCATCGCCGCCCACCTGGCTCGGCGTGATGGGGGGTGGCCAGTTGGGCCGCATGTTCGTGCATGCGGCGCAAATGATGGGCTACAAGGTCGCCGTCCTGGAACCGGCGCGCGACTGTCCGGCCGGGCACGCGTCCGACCGTTTGCTGAGCGCCGATTACACCGATGCAGCGGCGCTGACCGAACTCGCCGGACTATGTGTCGCCGTCACCACCGAATTCGAGAACGTGCCTGCGCAAAGCCTGGCGGCGCTCGCGCAACGCAGTTTCGTTGCGCCTTCCGCAGGCTGCGTATCGATCGCACAGGACCGTATCGAAGAGAAGCGCTTTTTCACCGCATGCGCGCCGAGCTCCGGCGTATTGCCGGCGCCGCATCAACTGATTGCATCCACGCAGGATATCGACGCAATTCCCGATGCCCTGTTTCCCGGCATTCTGAAAACCGTGCGCATGGGTTATGACGGCAAGGGGCAGGTGCGGGTGAAAACGCGCGACGAGGTGCGCGACGCTTTCGCCGCGATGGACGGCGTGGCCTGCGTGCTGGAAAAAATGCTGCCGCTCGCTTATGAAATTTCAGTGCTTGCCGCGCGCGGCGCCGACGGTCAGTCGGTGGTCTATCCGATTGCCGAGAACGTGCATCGCGACGGCATCCTGTTCACGACCACCGTGCCCGGCCCGAACGTCAGCGCGGAATCAGCGCGCAAGGCGCAGGCCGCGGCGCTCGCGATCATTGCGCAGCTCGGCTATGTCGGCGTGCTGTGCATCGAATTCTTCGTGCTGCAGGATGGCTCGCTGGTGGTCAACGAAATGGCGCCGCGTCCGCACAACAGCGGGCACTATACGATCGACGCTTGCGTGACCAGCCAGTTCGCGCAACAGGTGCGGGCGATGGCACGCGTGCCGCTGGGCGACGTGCGCCAGCACTCGCCGGCGGTGATGCTCAATATCCTCGGCGATTGCTGGTTCGACGGCGTTAGCGAGCAGCCGCGCGAACCTGACTGGGACAAGGTACTCGCGCTGCCGGGCGCCAATCTGCATTTGTACGGCAAGGACGATGCGCGACGCGGCCGCAAGATGGGACATGTAACCTTTATCGCGCCGACACTGGAGCAGGCGCAGGCCAGCCTGCATGCCGCCTGTGCCATTCTCGGCATCTCCATCTGATATCGCCATGTTCGAGGTAACACCGGATTCGCCCGAGATTCAGGCCGCTGCGCGCCAGCTGGAGCAGGGCGCGCTGGTGGCTTTTCCGACCGAGACCGTGTACGGTCTTGGCGCTGACGCCGAGAATCCGCAGGCGGTCGCAAAAATCTATGCGGCCAAGGGCCGGCCTTCGAATCATCCAATCATCGTCCATGTAGCGCCGAGTGCCGATATCGGTTACTGGGTGACCGACGTCCCGCCGCAGGCGCGCCAGTTGATCGACGCTTTCTGGCCAGGGCCGCTGACATTGATCCTCAAGCGCGCGGTGCATATTCCCGATGCGGTGGCGGGCGGCCAGGATTCGATCGGCCTGCGCTGCCCGTCGCATCCGGTGGCGCAAGCGCTGCTGCTGGCTTTCAAAGGTGGCAAGGGCGGCGTCGCTGCGCCGTCGGCCAACAGGTTCGGTCACGTTAGCCCGACCACGGCGCAACACGTGCGCGATGAGTTCGGCAGCGGAGCTGATAGCCCGCTCTCTTGCGTACTCGACGGCGGGCAGAGCGAGGTCGGTATTGAATCGACGATTCTCGATTTGTCGCGTATGGCGACGCATGGTCCGGTGCTGTTGCGGCCCGGCCATGTCAGCGCGGCCCGGATCGCGCAGATCATCGGTATCGAACCGCAAGCGCCGGACGCCGCCGCACCGCGCGCATCCGGCACGCTGGACGCGCACTATGCACCGAGTACCCCGGCGGCGCTGGTCGAGCCGGCGCAATTCGCGATGGTCTTGCAACGGCTTGGTGCTGCCGGCCACCGTATCGCGGTGATTCAATATTTGCCTGTTCAACTGCCGCCGGTCGCCGCACAAAGGCAACTGCCCGCAACGCCGGAAGGCTATGCGCACGAGTTGTATGCGGCGCTGCGCAGTATGGATGCTGTAAAAGCCGACATCATTTTGATCGAGTCGCCGCCGACCGACGCTGCGTGGCAAGGCATCAACGACCGCTTGCGTCGCGCGGCGCACGCCTCGTCGGGGGTGTTATCGCAGCTGCTGGCATCCAAGCCTTAAAACGCTTCAGGCAAGGCCGCGCTTCCCGATCCGGCCTCGTCTTCCCTACCGTATTCTGAAAAGAGCGCTGCGAATTTTCGCAATGCGAAGCAAGCCCCTATCGGTGCCAGTAATTAGAGCGATGTCTCTAAATTTGCATTGGGGTTTCCCTTGTTGTCGCCTAGGCAAGCATCTGCTTCGATGACATACTAAATCTTCAACAATGGCGCGCGGTTTTGCGGCTCGTTGATTGGTCCAAATATCAATACCCATCGGAGGAGAGTACATGCGTCAATTCAAATTCGCGACCGCACTGCTGACTGTCATCATCCTGGCCGGCTGCGGCGGCGGCGACAAGGCGCCGCAGTTTAGCGCCGTCGTCTCGTTCGGCGACAGCCTGAGCGACATTGGCACCTATTCGGTCGGTACCGTCAGAGCCCTCGGCGGCGGCAAGTACACGGTCAACGCAGCGGATTCCAAGAACTGGATAGAATTGATGGCAGCACGGCTGAATGTCGCCGCGCCATGTCCCGCGCAAACCGGTCTCGACGGAGATCCGGCTCAAGGTTTTTCGGTCCCGGTTGCCAATTTTTCCAACTGCACTGCCTATGCGCAAGGCGGCGCACGCGTCACCAATCCGGTCGGCCCGGGCAACAAGGCCCTCGGCGGTGCCAACGCGGTTCTCGGCCAGTTGACGGTGCCGGTCGCCACACAAATTCAGAACCATTTGGCGGTCAAGGGCGGCAGCTTCAGCGGTGATGAAATCGTGTTCGTGCTCGCCGGCGGAAACGATATTTTCATCAACCTCGCTACCGTAGCAGCGGGCGGCGACCCCACCACTGCGGTAACTGCAATGGGCACGGCGGGTGCGGAACTGGCCGGCTATGTCAAGAGCCTGATCGTCGGCAAGGGCGCGAAATACGTGACGGTGGTGAATCTGCCCGATGTCAGCAAGACGCCGTTCGCATTGGTGCAGAGCGCCGAAACACAAGGCTTGATCAATACCATGGTTACCGCCTTCAATGCGCAATTGCAGCAGGGCTTGACCGGCGTGGACCTGATCCTGGTCGATGCATATTCCGTCAGCCGCGATCAGAGCGCGAATCCGTCGAAGTACGGCCTTACCAACACGTCGGCTCCGGCCTGCGATCTGTCGCCGGCAAAGAATCCGCTCGGCTCGTCGCTGATCTGCACGAAGGCGAACCTGATCGCCGGCGTGGTCGATAATTACCAGTTCGCCGACACTGTCCATCCGACGCCTTACGGTTACAAGTTGCTCGCCGATCTGGTATCGGCCGAACTGGGCAAGCGCGGCTGGCAGTAAAGTCGTTCGAAGAAAAAGCCCGTTCGGCATGGCGCCGAGCGGGCTTTTCGTTTTTCGGGCGACCGCGAGGCAGCCGCTATTGGAATGCCTGGATGCCGGTCTGCGCCCGCCCCAGGATCAACGCATGGATGTCGTGCGTGCCTTCGTAGGTGTTGACCACTTCCAGGTTCACCATGTGGCGGATCACGCCGAACTCGTCGGAGATGCCGTTGCCGCCCAGCATGTCGCGCGCGACGCGTGCGATGTCGAGCGCCTTGCCGCACGAATTGCGCTTCATCATCGACGTGATCTCGACCGCCGCCGTGCCCTCGTCCTTCATCCGGCCCAGCCGCAGGCAGCCTTGCAAGCCGAGCGTGATCTCGGTCTGCATGTCGGCCAGCTTCTTCTGGATCAGCTGGTTCGCCGCCAGCGGCCGCCCGAATTGCTGGCGGTCCAGCACGTATTGGCGCGCGGTGTGCCAGCACGCTTCGGCCGCGCCGAGCGCGCCCCACGCGATGCCGTAGCGCGCCGAATTCAGGCAGGTGAACGGCCCCTTCAAGCCGCGCACGTCGGGGAATGCGTTTTCTTCCGGCACGAACACCTGGTCCATCACGATTTCGCCGGTGATCGACGCGCGCAAGCCGACCTTGCCGTGGATCGCCGGCGCCGACAGGCCCGGCATCCCCTTGTCCAGGATGAAGCCGCGGATCGCGCCTTCGTCATCTTTCGCCCACACCACGAACACGTCGGCGATCGGGCTGTTGGTGATCCACATCTTGGCGCCGGACAGGCGGTAGCCGCCGGCCACGCTCTTCGCGCGCGTGACCATCGATCCCGGATCGGAGCCGTGGTTCGGCTCGGTCAGGCCGAAGCAGCCGATCGCTGCGCCGCTGGCCAGCCGCGGCAGGTATTTCTGCTTCTGCGCGGCGGTGCCGAATTCGTTGATCGGCACCATCACCAGCGAGCTTTGCACGCTCATCATCGAGCGGTAGCCGGAATCGACGCGTTCGACTTCGCGCGCGATCAAGCCGTAGCTGACGTAGTTCAGGCCGGCGCCGCCATACTCGGCCGGGATGGTCGGGCCGAGCAG
>UEXY01000105.1_pt1 | contig 60708 bp, 48 predicted proteins | sample 4301061 | NCBI WGS metagenome assembly UEXY01 (sample SAMEA4773184, study PRJEB27434) | metagenome | biome: 2259; feature: agricultural soil; material: soil | place: USA | collected 2014-09 | depth 0.25 m | reverse complement strand
CGTCCGACATCATCAAGGTGGTGCCGGAAAATTATCTGCTCGGCGATCGCGCACTGTATATCGAAGCCTTCCTGAAAGTACGCGAAGCGATCTCGCCGGATGGCATGTTCCCGGAAGCGGGGCCGAAAACCGCGCTGAAGGCCTTGCAGGCGTTCGAGCCTGATCTTGCGAGCAAGAACATCGACCTGTCAAAAACCTTCACCAACGAGCTGGTGAAGAAGGCGAACGCGAAGCACAAGTAAAGCGCCGCTGCGGGTACGACAAACGATGACTCCTGCCCTCTCTCTCGACAATATCAGCTGCACTTTCATATCCAGGGACGACCGCTCGCAGCGCTATACGGCGGTCGCCGATACTTCACTTCACATTGCGCCGGGCGAATTCGTTTCCGTCGTCGGCCCCACCGGTTGCGGCAAATCGACACTGCTGAATGTCGGTGCCGGCTTGCTGGAGCCGTCGACTGGCAGCGTCAGGGTCTTCGGTTCAGCACTTGAGGGGGTCAATCGCCGCGCCGGTTATATGTTCCAGGCAGATGCGTTGATGCCGTGGCGCAGCGCGCTGCAGAACGTGATCGCCGGTCTGCAGTTTCGCGGCGTCGATGAAGCCCAGGCACGGCGCCAGGGTGAAGAGTGGCTGGTACGCGTCGGCCTGCAGGGTTTCGGCGACCGTTATCCGCACCAGTTATCGGGCGGCATGCGCAAGCGCGTCGCCCTCGCGCAGACTCTGATTCTCGATCCCGACATCATCCTGATGGACGAGCCGTTTTCCGCGCTCGATATCCAGACCCGGCAACTGATGGAAAACGAGGTGCTTGACCTGTGGAGTGCCAAGAAGAAGGCAGTGCTGTTCATCACGCACGACCTGGACGAGGCGATCGCTATGTCGGATCGCGTGGTGGTGTTGTCGGCCGGACCGGGAACTCATCCGATCGGTGAATTCACGATCGATTTGCCGCGTCCGCGCGATGTGGCGGAGATACGCGTGCATCCGCGCTTTGTCGAACTGCATGCGCAAATATGGAATGTGTTGCGGGAAGAAGTGTTGAAGGGGTACCAACAACAGAAAGTGCGAGCCTAGACTCCCGGGAACCTGGTCATGTGGAAGTTCATCAAGCCCAATCATAAAAACCTGCGCATCTGGCAAGCGCTGGTGTTCGTTGTTTTCTTCGGCGTCTGGCATTTCGCCGCGCGCGATCCGCAAGCCGCGTTCTTCTTCGGCGAGCCGCTCAAGGTGCTGGTGCGCATCTGGCAGTGGTTCACCGTCGGCGGCGGCAGCCTGGAAGTCGGTTTGATGGATGTGACCTGGTTCACGCTGAACTTCCCGGCGGAGATTTATCCGCATCTGCTGGTGACGCTGACGGAGACGCTGCTGGCGTTCGGCATCGGCACGCTGTTCGGACTGGGTGTCGGCCTGTGGCTGGCATTGTCGCCACTGACCTCGGCGATTCTCGATCCGTACATCAAAGCCGCCAACTCGATGCCGCGCGTGATTCTGGCGCCGATTTTCGCGATGTGGTTCGGACTGGGCATCTGGTCGAAAGTAGCGTTGGCGGTGACGCTGGTGTTTTTCATCGTGTTCTTCAACGTTTATCAGGGCGTCAAGGAAGTCAGCCCGGTGGTGCTGGCGAATGCGCGCATGCTCGGCGCCAACCGTAGCCAGCTGCTGCGGCAGGTCTACCTGCCGTCGGCGACCTCGTGGGTGTTTTCCAGTTTGCACACATCGGTCGGCCTGGCGTTTGTCGGTGCAATCGTCGGCGAATATCTCGGCTCCGCCAGAGGTGTCGGCTACCTGATTCTGCAGGCGGAAGGCACGTTCGATATCAATACCGTGTTTGCCGGAATTCTGGTATTGACCGCATTTGCGCTGGTGCTCGACACGCTGGTCGGCATGATCGAGCGGCGGTTGATGAAGTGGCAGCCAAAATCCGGTGAAACGGAAAAACTGTGAGTGGGTGTGGCGCTTGCCAACGTAATCGTCGAGCCGCCATGAGCGCCGGGATGTTCCTGCTGGCCGCGAGAATTTGAGCCGCGCTATTTTTTCAGGACTTCGCGCAGCACGGCAACGCCACGCTTGATCCCGGCGGGCGGAACAGCGGCGAATCCGAGCAGCAGACCCGAGGCGCGCGCCGGTGCGGACGCCGGCAATGCGTCGGCGTTATAGAACTGCGACAGCGCACGCGCTTCAATGCCCCGTTCGAGCGCCGCATGCGACACCGCGAGGTCGTCGCGCCGGCGGCGAAACATCACCGGCAAATGCAATCCTGTATCGGCCGCGCCGACATGGAGTTCATCGGCCAGCTGCGCTTCGATGGCCTGCAGCAGCGCCGCGCGCCGCTCCGCATACACTTCCCTGGTTCGCTTGATGTGCCGCGCGAAATGGCCTTCCGCGATGAAGTCGGCCAGCACCGCTTGCGGCACGATGGCGGTATGGCGGTCGATGATGGCCTTGCCCTGCGCGAACGCCTCCACAAGCGCGGCCGGCAATACCATGTAGCCGAGGCGCAAGCCCGGAAACAATACCTTCGACAGCGTCCCGACATAGATCACGCAGCCGGCCTTGTCGAGGCTTTGCAGCGACGCCAGCGGCGGACCGGTATAGCGGTATTCGCCGTCGTAGTCGTCTTCCACCACCCATGCCTTGTTTTTTGCCGCCCACGCCAGCAATTCGAGCCGGCGCTGCAGGCTCATCGTGACGCCGAGCGGAAGCTGGTGGGACGGCGTCACATACACCAGCTTCGCGTCGGGGTGATGCTCGATCGCGTAGGCGACGCTCAGGCCTTCCCGGTCGACCGGAATCGGGTAGGCGCGCACCTCGGCCGCGCGCAGCGCCGCATTGAAACCGCGGTAGCCTGGCTCCTCGACCCAGGCGCTTTCGTTCGGCGCGAGCAGCATGGTCGCGGTCAGGTAGAGCGTCTGTTGCGAGCCGGACGTGATGAGGACTTGCTCGGGACTGCAATGCACGCCGCGCGACGCGCGCAGATACGCGGCCAGGCATTCGCGCAGCGGCCGGTAGCCGGCCGGGTCGCCGTAGCCGAGTTCATGCGGCGGGCGCCGCCAGCGGCGCGCTTCCAGCCGCGCCCAGATATCGAAGGGAAACACGTCGAGGCCCGGCATGCCGATGCGAAAGGCGCGCGGCGCGCCTTCATGGAAATTGAGCGCGGCCTGCGGGCCGGTGAAGCGCCGGCCGCGCGCCGACAGCGGGCGCAGCATTTGTTGCGCAGCGGGCCAGGCACGGCCCGACTTGCCCGCAATCGGCAGGCTGGCGCTGACGAAAGTGCCTTTGCCGACCGCGCCCGACAGGTAGCCTTCTGCCGTCAGTTGCGCATACGCGCTCAGCACGGTCTGCCTGGAAATACCGAACAGTTGCGACAGCTCGCGCGTCGGCGGCAACTGCATGCCGGGACCGATGCCGCCGGCGAGTATGATTTGCTTGATGCTTTCATACAGCTGCCGAAACATCGGCATGCGCGATGCGGGATCCAGCTGCAAGGTGGCAAGCGATTGGGCGACATGCATGGCACGGGCTCCTTGATTGGTATTTTAAAAATATCATTTATTGGTACTTTAAGAAAGCCAAGGTGCGGATTAAGCTGGCGGCAAGTTTTATATTTCGATGAGGGGTTTTATGCATACCTACGAAGCAACGATCTCCTGGAGCAGGGGCGAGCAGAAGTTCACCGATAACCGCTACAGCCGCGCGCATGACTGGAGCTTCGACGGCGGCGTGCGGGTGCCTGCCTCGTCGTCGCCTTCGGTGGTGCCCGAGCCGATGTCGGTGGCGGCCAATGTCGATCCGGAAGAGGCTTTCGTGGCGGCGGTGTCGAGCTGCCACATGTTGACCTTTTTGTGGATCGCCGCGCGCAGCGGCTTCGTCGTCGACAGCTATCTGGACAAGGCGGCCGGCGTAATGGAAAAGAATGATGAAGGGCGCATGGCGATCACGCGCGTGACGTTGCGGCCGCATATCGTTTTCAGCGGTGCGCGCACGCCGAGTCAGGAAGAACTCGGCCATATGCATCACCAGGCGCACGAAGAATGCTTCATTGCCAACTCGGTGAAATCCGAGGTGTTGGTGGAGGCTGCCTGAACATGTACATCCCGTCCCATTTCGAAGAGTCGCGCGTGGAAGTGCTGCGTCATCTGATGCAGCGTCATCCGCTGGGTACCTTGGTGACACTCGGCGCCGACGGTTTGAACGCGAACCATGTGCCATTCGAATTCGATCCGTCGCCTGGACCGTCCGGCACGCTGCGCGCGCACGTCGCCCGCAGCAATCCGGTGTGGCAGGATCATGCGCAGACGGTCGACGCGCTGGTGATATTTCAGGGAGCGCAAGCCTATATCAGCCCGTCGCTGTATCCGACCAAACACGAACACGGGCGAGCAGTGCCGACCTACAACTACATGGTCGTGCATGCGCACGGTCCGCTGCACGTGATCGACGATCCGATATGGCTGCGCGCGCAGCTGGAGCGGCTGACCGCGCAGCATGAAGCGGGAAGGCGTTTGCCGTGGAAGATCGACGATGCGCCGGCGGATTACATCGAAAAGATGATGCGAGCCATCGTCGGCATTGAAATTTCGGTCGCGAAACTGCTCGGCAAATGGAAGGTCAGCCAGAATCAGCCGGAGGTCAATCGCATCGGCGTCGAGGCGGGTTTGCGCGCCGACGGCGGCGAGCATGCGCTGGCGATGGCGGAAGCGGTGGCCGGCAGGCGAGGACCGGATACGCGGAGCTGAAGGCCGAAACGGCTGTAACCCTTTGTCATCGGGCAAGCGGGCATCGGAGCTGCGCTGGAAACCGCTTCCCGCTTGGTACAATGGCGGTTTCGCGTTCGGACCCCCGTATTTCCATGATCGATATTCAACTTCTTCGCAAAGACATCGACGGCGTTGCCGGCCGCCTGGCTGCGCGCAAATTCCAGCTCGACGTCGCTGCGTTCAACGCGCTTGAGGCAGAACGCAAGCAGATCCAGACCCGTACCGAAGAGCTGCAAGGCAAGCGCAACACACTGTCCAAGCAGATTGGCATGCTCAAGGGCAAAGGCCAGGATACCTCCACCGTGATGGCGGAAGTGGCCGGCATCGGCGATGAATTGAAGGCGTCCGCCGAGCGGCTCGATGCGGTGCAGGCGAAGATGAGCGAGTTCCTGCTTGCGGTGCCGAACCTGCCGCACGAATCGGTGCCGGTCGGCCAGGACGAGGCCGCGAACGTCGAAGTGCGCAAGGTCGGCACGCCGCGCGCGTTCGATTTCGAGGTGAAGGATCATGTCGACGTCGGCGCCGCGCTCGGCCTCGATTTCGACGCTGCCGCCAAACTGACGGGCTCGCGTTTTGCGGTGATGAAGGGCGGCATTGCGCGCCTGCATCGCGCGCTCGCGCAGTTCATGCTCGACACGCATACGGGCGAACACGGCTATACCGAGTGCTATACGCCCTACATCGTGAATGCCGATTCGCTGCGCGGCACCGGCCAGTTGCCGAAGTTCGAAGCAGATCTGTTCGCGGTGAAGAAGGGCGGGCAGGAAGGCGAGGGGGAAGCGCTGTACCTGATCCCGACCTCGGAAGTGCCGCTGACGAACATGGTGCGCGACGAGATCGTGGCCGCCGATGCGCTGCCGATCAGGATGACCGCGCATACGCCGTGTTTCCGTTCCGAAGCCGGTAGCTATGGCCGCGACACGCGCGGCATGATCCGCCAGCACCAGTTCGACAAGGTCGAGATGGTGCAGATCGTGCATCCGGAAAAATCCTATGAAGCGCTGGAAGAAATGGTCGGTCATGCCGAGAATATTTTGAAGAAGCTCGGCTTGCCGTATCGCGTGATCACGCTGTGCACCGGCGACATGGGATTTGGCGCCGCCAAGACTTACGACCTCGAAGTCTGGCTGCCGGCGCAGAATACCTATCGCGAGATTTCATCGGTGTCGAACTGCGAAGCGTTCCAGGCGCGTCGCATGCAGGCGCGTTTCCGCAATGCCCAGGGCAAGCCGGAACTGGTGCACACGCTGAACGGTTCAGGCCTCGCGGTCGGCCGTACGCTGGTGGCGATCCTGGAAAATTATCAGCAGGCCGACGGCAGCGTTGACATCCCCGAAGTCTTGCAGCCTTATATGGGTGGCGTAAAGCGCCTGACACGCACGGCATGAGCCGGCGCTACGCCGGATAAGGCCAGGTCGGCGAAGCGGGTCCCTGGCGGCGTTCGATGAACAAGCTGTTGCCAGGGATTTTTTTTGCCTGTTTCTTGGCTTCCGACGCCGCGGTCGCGATCTGATGGTGCGACAGGTACTGTCCTGGATCGGCGCGCACCACGCCTAGCGACAAGCTGATCAGCGAATGAAACACGCGCCGGCCGCGCCGGTCTTCGCTGATATAGCCGCCGCGTTCGCGGTCTTTCGGGTTGTAGTGTTCCGGCACCGCGGCCGCGAATGCGTCGAGGATGCTGCGGCAGCGCGCTTCCCAATCGTCGCTCTGAAAAAGGATGATGAAGTCGTCGCCGCCGATGTGGCCGATGAAATCGCGATCCGGATCGCAATGCGTGACAAGCGTCCTACCGGTCAGCTGGATCACGTCGTCGCCTTTGCGGTAGCCATACACATCGTTGAATGGCTTGAAATGGTCGAGATCGACATAGCAGGCTGAAAAGGGTGCGCCGTTTTCCAGCAGGCGGTCGATGTGCTCGTTGATCGGCACGTTGCCGGGCAACAGCGTCAGCGGATTGGCGTAGCGCGCAGCGTTGATCTGCATCTGCGTGATTTCCCGCATCAGGTCCTGGCCGGTGCCCATGCCGAGGTAGCGCCCACTATCGGTAATGATGAAGCCGTTGGACAGATGATGACGGTCGGCTTCGACGATGATCTGGCTCAGCTCCTGCAGACTGGTGTTCTTGTCGGTAATCAGCGGCGCCCTGTCCATGAACGTGGTGCAAGGCTTTTTTCCGTACACGTCGCGTGAAAACAGGCGGGCGAAGCGGTCGATCAGATCGGGGCGGGTGATCAATCCCACCGGTACGCCATCCTCGACGACAGGAATGATCTGCAGCGCGGGATCGCCGATGAACATTTCGTACACTTCGGTGTTGGTCATCGACGGCGTCGCGGTCGGCACGATATGCAACAGCTTCATCGCGGTCACCACCTTGTATTCGAACGCACTTTTCTGCGGATAGACCGACACGCCGTTGCGGCGGAGCGCGGCGGCGATTTCGGCGGACAGTTCGGTGCCCGGATTGGCGTGCGGGCGTGCGATCTGGTAGCCCTGGCCGCACGCGATGCCGAGGTCGCGGATCATCAGCAGTTCGGTCGGCGTTTCGATGCCTTCGGCAATTACTACTGTGCCGGATTTTTCGGCAATCTCCTGGATCGAACGCACGAACTGCAGCTTGACCGGGTCCTGGTTGATGCCCTGCACGAAGTGCATGTCGATCTTCACATACTCCGGACGCAGCTCGGACCACAGGCGCAGGCTGGAGAAGCCTTCGCCGAGATCGTCGATCGCGATCTGGAATCCCATGCCGCGATAGTGCATCACCGCTTCGCGCAGCAGGTCGTAATCGTAGGTCGGCTGGTTCTCGGTCAATTCGATGATCACGCGTTCGGGGTTGATGCCGACTTCGTGGATGTAACCCAGGGTTTCGCCGTGCTTGGCGTGCGGCTGCAGCAGCATTTCCGGACTGATGTTGAGGAACAGCTTGCCCGGCAATTGCAGTTCGGCGAAGCGCTCGAGGACGACGCGGCGGCACATGTGCTCGATCTCGACGCTCAGATTGTTGGCCCGGGCGACCTTGAACAGGTTCATCGGCGAATGCAGCGGACTGTCGGACGGTCCGCGAATCAGGCCTTCGTAGCCGACGATCTCGCCGCGCTGCATATTGATGATCGGCTGGAACAGCGCATTGAGCTGGCGCTGGCTGAGAATTTCATTCAAACGCAACAACAGCATGGCATCCCTGCTTTCCGGCTGTCTGAACCGTTCGTCATTCCTGTCAGTGGCTGCCGCGCGGTGGCCGCGCAGCGCAGCTTGCCCGTGGAGGCGGTTCGCATTGGCGACATCTCTTGCAACGGAGGTCATGACCGAATACTCCTGCACCGTATCGTCGCCGGGTGCGGTGGGAAATTGAAGCGAACTCAAGACTGCCTTTCTTGTTTTTCTTGGTATTTATGTTCGTCCTTATTGCAGCATGAATACTAAAGTGGATTTATGACGGGATGATGAAAGGAAATTTTCAGGCGGAATATCGGATTTCCGCCTGATCGCAGGCGGAGAAACGCGGATGACATGCCGAGTGATGAGGGTATTCCGTCGTGGAAGAGACTCTGCTATACTTGCACGCTTTGCGGCGCAAGCCCGTCGCAAAACGACCAAAGACGGAAAGGTGGCAGAGTGGTCGAATGCGCTGGACTCGAAATCCAGTATACGTTTATGCGTATCGAGGGTTCGAATCCCTCCCTTTCCGCCAAGATTCAAGTTCTCAGCATCACATAACAAGCCGCCTCCGGGCGGCTTTGTTTTTTATCCAGTGCGGGCGATTGCGTTAGCCAAAGTCTCGGCCGCCAGGTGCGCGTAGCGCTTCGTCGATTGCGCGCTGCGATGCCTCCAACACGGCAACGACCTCGTACAGTGATGCATCGCTGTTAATCATTTCCGATGCCGCTGAATGTCGCAGGGCGTGGAAGTGGAAATACCCTAATCCGACCTTACGCGGCGTGTTGCTAGTCACTTTTTCAGCTATGGTTTTGCTCTTTTTGTGACTACTGAATTGTCGCGCTATTCAATAATGTTACATTCGGCGTGTTGATCGGGGCGGAAAAGGAAATCCAATGTTTGCGGCGGTAGATCTCGGTTCCAACAGTTTCCGCCTGCATATCGGCAGGCATGACGGCGGCGCGATTCGGATCGTCAAGAGCGCACGCGATCCGATTCGTCTCGGGGCAGGGCTCGACGCCAGGGGTAATCTGACCGAGCAGGCGATGCAGAGCGCGCTCACCTGCCTGCGTAATTTCCGCGCCGTACTGGGCGAGTATCGGCTCGACGCAGTGCGGGTGGTCGCCACTAACACGCTGCGCATCGCCAAGAACGCGGCCGAATTCCTGCCGGCGGCCGAGCATGCGATCGGTTATCCGATCGAGATCATTTCGGGCGAGGAAGAAGGCCGGCTGATCTATATGGGGGTCGCCAGTGCGCTGGCGCAGCCGGACGAAAGTCGCCTGGTGATCGACATCGGCGGCGGTTCCACCGAATTGATTCTCGGGTGCGGGTACGAGATACGGCACGTCGAATCGTTCAGCATCGGCACCGTCGGCCACAGCCAGGCGTTCTTCGCGGATGGCGTAATCGACGCCGCCGCGTTCGATGCCTCGATTCTTTCCGCGTGCTCGTATTTCGAGGATGCGGCCACGCCGTACCAGCGGCGGCACTGGAGCAAAGCCTACGGCTCGTCCGGTACGATGCGCGTGCTCTCGGATGTGATTGCGAAGAACGCGATTGGCGATGGCCGGATGTCGGCGGCGAGCCTCGCTGCGCTGAAGTCGCGGCTGATCGCATACGGCAGCGCCGACCGCATCGACCTGCTCGGCATCAAACCCGAGCGCGCGGTCATGATGGTCGGCGGACTGGCGGTGTTGATCGGCGTCATGCAGGAGCTTGGCATCGAAGCGTTGGATGCGGTGGACGCCGGACTGCGCATGGGCGTGTTGTGGGACTTGCAGTTGCGCGCCACCAGGCGCGATCGGCGCGAGCAATCGGTGCGGGAATTCATGCGGCGCTTTCATGTTGACGAGGAGCGGGCCGCTCGCGTCGCCAATACGGCGGGCGCGTTGTACAGCCAGCTGAAGCCGGCTTCCGAGACCTATGCGAGGCAGCTGTACTGGAGCGCCTTGCTGCACGAGGTCGGCCTGGCAGTGTCGCATACCGGCTATCACAAGCACGCCGCTTACATGGTGGAGAATGCCGATCTTCCCGGCTTCACGACGCGCGAGCAGCGGCTGATGAGCACGCTGATCCTGGCGCAGAAAGGCAACCTGCGCAAGGTCGGTGATGCGCTGGCCGACGCCGATTTCGCCAAGGCGGTGCTCGCGCTCAGGCTGGCCGCGATGCTCATGCATTCGCGCATCGAGGCCGACGTCAGCGAGCTGCGGCTGAAGATGAAGAGCCGCATCGAGCTCGAGCTCAAGCGCGACTGGGTCGCGCAGCACCCGACCGTATCCTACTGGCTGGACAAGGAGCGCGGCTGGTGGGATGAGGTCGGGATCGAATTCAACGTGAAGACCGGCATCTGAACTGGACCTAAAACACCAGCCCGCTTCCTTTCCTGAACAGCGCGATGTCGAGATAGCTCGACAGGCGCCTGCGATTCGCCGAATACAGTACCGACAGCCCGCCCAGATCGACATCGGCGTTCTGCGCGGCCGACTCCTGCAGTGCCGAACGGATGCCGCGCTTTGATTGCTGGATCGCCTTGATCAAGGCCTTGGCCGCGGCAAAACCTTCCAGCGTGAGTGCCGATACCGATTCGTCGCGATACTTGCGCATCATGTTCAGGTGTTCCACCTGCAGCAGGGAGGTGCCTGCATTGGGATTCGGCACCACTTGCGAAAACACGGCCCATTCGACGGCGGCCGGTCCGGCCAGTTCGCGCAGCATCGACAGGTTGGTCAGCGACGTGCCGGCGACGAAAGTCTGCGCGTCGTGTTTGCGGAATTCCTTGAGAAACAATGCGGTGCCGATGGTGTCGGCGATGACCAGCACGAAGCCGGGGCGGGAAGCGGCAAGGCGGCTCGCCTCCTGCCTGGTTTGATCGCCTTGCGCGCCGATGCGCGCGGTGCCGGTCAGCTTCATGCGGCGCTCCTGGATTGCCGCGGACAGGCTGCGATACGCTTCCCGGTTGGACGGCAAGTCCTGGTAGGCGATGCCGACGTCGTTGATGCCGAGCTTGCTGAAATGGGAAAACAGGTGCTGTATTTCCTGCCTATAGCCGGGCCGCCAGAACAGTACATGGGGATTGTTTTCATACTCGGCCGTCGCCAGTGGCGCAAACAAGATATGACCGCTGCGCCTGAACGCCGGCGCGTCGAGCACCGCCCGCGCGGCATCGTCGCCGACGCCGCCGAGCAGGAAGTCGACCTGGTTGCGCTCGATCAGCTCGGTCACGGCTTGTGCGGCCAGTTCCGGCTGCCCGCGGTCGTCGCGCACGATGTAATGAATGCGCCTGCCGTTCACGCCGCCCGCCGCGTTGATCATGTCGAAGCAGGTCTTGATGCCGGCCACATAGTCGCGGCCGATGCTGGCGTTCGGGCCCGACAGATCGGCGGCCTGGCCGATCACGATCGTGTTGCCGGTGGCGCCGGCCGACATCGAAACGAAGAGCAGGGTGGTGACGTGCAGCAGATTGAAGAAACGGTGGAACATCGTTGCAAACCTACGGAAAGGATAATGTCGCGGCCGCTTGTCGTCCGATCAGGCGCGCAGTTCTGTATCGACTTGCTTGACTTCATGCCAGTCGATATGTTCGGGCCGGGCAATCGCCCTGCGTTTCGGCAGCCGGGTCACGGTTGCCTTGGTTACCGGTGCCGCGCGCTCCGCGGCAAGCAACTCGTCGCGAAGGGCGTCGAGCTTGAACACCGACACCGCCTGCCATAGTTTCATCGCCTGTTGCTGCAGCGAATCGGCGGCGGCCGCCGCATGCTCGACCAGCAAGGCATTGCGCTGCGTGACTTCATCCATCTGGCTGATGGCTTCGTTCACCTGCTCGATGCCGGCGGTCTGTTCGCGGCTGGCTGCCGAAATGTCGCTCATGATGCCGGCCACATGTTCGACCGGTGGCACGATCTCAGTCATCGTGCCACCGGCGGCGCCGGCCAGCTTGTTGCCGGCTTCGATCTGTTGCACCGAGTTCTCAATCAGCGACTTGATCTCCTTGGCGGCGCCGGCCGATCGTTGCGCCAGCGCGCGCACTTCCCCTGCGACCACGGCAAAGCCGCGGCCTTGTTCGCCGGCGCGTGCGGCTTCGACGGCGGCATTCAGCGCCAGCAGATTGGTCTGGAACGCGATATCGTCGATCACGCGGATGATGTCGATGATGCGGCAGGAGCTCGACTTGATCACCTCCATCGTATCGACCACTTGGTTGACTGCCTGCCCACCCTTGCGAGCGACATCGGCGGCGACCGCGACCAGCCGGTGCGCCTCCTCCGCGTTCTGCCCATTCTGCTTGACGTTTGATGTCAATTCCTCCATCGCGCCGGCGGTCTGCTGGAGCGAGCTTGCCTGCGATTCGGTGCGCGCCGACAGGTCGCTATTGCCGCACGCGATCTCGTCGGCTGCTTCGGTGATGGTCGCGCTGCCGGCACGAACTTCCGCGACCAGTTGCGCGAGACCGACGTTCATGTTGCCGAAAGCATTGACGAGGCCGCCGATCTCGTCGCCGGCGCCGGAGGAGATGCGGTTGGCCAGATCGCCGCTGGCGGCGCGCGCGACTGCCTGCTCCAGCTTCGATACTTCGCGCGAAAACGAAACATAGAAACCCGACAGCAGGTAAGCGGCCGCGATCAGCGCGCCGAGCACCGCTGCCAGGATCAGGTTGCGCTTCAGTATGTGGCGCGCGATGCGCTGTTCCAGCAGCAGATCGAGCTCGGTCGCCGATGCGGCGGCCATTGCATACAAGCCGTCGATGCTGTCGCTGCCCGCCTCGAAGAATTGATTGCCAGAGGTCTGGTTATATGCGTTCAGCACCTCGCTCTGCGCGCGCTGCAGGAAGGCGAGCGTCGCGGCGACGGTATCGAGATGCGCGGACAGTTTCTTCCGCAGTTCCGGGTTTTCGCGGAAGACCGCGGCGAATTGGCCAGGCACCCTGGCGAGATCACGTCGCGCCACCATGACGGCGGAATTGAGCATCAGGTCTTCGTTCGGTTCCAGCAGCGCGGTGTCGATATAGGCGGCGCCGCGTCCGGCGACATAAGAAACCGTATCGGCGATCTCCGGCAAGAGGTTGACGAATACAGCGGTGAGATGAAAGCTGGCGATCTCCGGATCGAGCGTCAACCCCGACTTGTCCGCCGCCAGCGTGCGCAGTTTGTTCAAGCTGTCGATCAGCGCGCTATGGTCCGCATAGCTGTCTTTCGCTTTGGCGTTCGTCATCTTCTGCTGTACTGCGATCCAGTCTTGGCGGATGCGTGTCCACGCCTCGCTCACGCCGAGGTGGTTCGCCGTTTGGGCTAGCGTCTTCGAAGCATCCAGTTGCCGGTTGAGCGTGCCCTGCAGCGGAAGCGCGGCGGCCGCCGCGGCTGCGTTGCCGGACAGTGCCATGTGACGCAATGCCCTGTGTTTCTGGATCAGGCGGGTGACGTCCTCCAACTGGCGCACGTATTGCACGCCGATCCGCTCTTGCTGCGCAGTGGTGATCGATTGCTGCAATTCCGCGGACAGCAGCGCCATGACCAGCAGCAGCGGCGCGACAAACAGCAAGGCCACCAGCGCGAATTTCGGTAATAAATGCAGGCGCTGCATCAGCGCGGCCGCGGGAGCAAGCAGGATCTTCATCTCTTTTCCTTGTCCATTCATATTGATGTTCGGCAATTCTGACCATGGATTGTTACGCCTTGATGAAGTGGCAAGAAGGGTGAATGGAGCCTCGCATGCGAGGGTTTGCATAAATCGTGTAAACCGTATAAATTATTTATACTATTAATTACGAGGGACAATTCATGGCAAGAACGGCAGCGTCCGCAACGGCGGCGAAGAAAACGGTTGCGCGGAAAACCAAGGCCGTCGCGCCGAAAAAGGCAGTCGCGACCAAATCCGGGCCCGCTGGTATGAAGGGCGAGCAGCCGCCGAAAATTCAAGCCAGGCCCGTTTCCGAGCCAAAAGAAAAGGCGAAGAAGATTAAGCTGGTCAGGGACAGTTTCACCATGCCGGAAGCGGAGTACGCGGTGCTGGGGGAGGTGAAAAAGGCTTGCCTGAAAGCAGGCATCGAAGTAAAGAAGAGCGAACTGTTGCGCGTCGGCGTAGCCTTGATCCGCCAGCTCGATACTCCCAGGCTGAAGGAAATTCTTGCAGGCTTGCCGGCGCTGAAAGCCGGGCGCCCGAAGAAAAGCAAATAAACTTAGCGCGTGGCCGAAGCTCGGGCCACGCATGTTTCCGTGTCATCGAGGTGACACGGAACTGTCATTGCGCTGAAGTAATACGCAGCTACGCTTCGTCCGTCGAATCAATGAGGATGATGAATGCGATTACTGAATACGACCGCCGATGCTGCTTCGAATTTCCCCAAACTCGCGCTGAGTTTGGCCAGTACGCGGGAAGAAGTGCATGAAGTGCAGCGCCTGCGCTACAAAGTCTTCATTGAAGCAATGGGACTGCCCGGTCTCGCCAACGACGAAGGCCTGGACGCGGATGAGTTCGACGCGTACTGCGATCACCTGATCGTGCGCGACTCCAGGACCTTGAAGGTGGTCGGCACTTATCGCCTGCTCGGCCCGAATGCGGCGCGCGAGCTCGGCCGCTTCTATTCGGAAGATGAATTCGATCTTGGCCGCCTTGGTCATCTGCGCGGCAGCATGGTGGAAGCAGGGCGCGCCTGCATTCATCCGGACTATCGCAGCGGCGGCGTCATCATGCTGCTATGGGCGGGACTTGCCGCTTACCTGCGGCGCGAGCGTTGCGAACATCTGATCGGCTGCGCCAGCATCAGTTTGGCCGACGGCGGCGGCAATGCGGCCGCTGTCTATCATGGTCTGACCCAGGAGCAGCTGGCGCCGGCCGAATACCGGGTCATGCCGCGCCTGCCGTTCCCGCTTGCGGAGCGCGACGCCGCGCACACGGCGCAGGTGCCGCCGCTGCTCAAGGGATATCTGCGCAGCGGTGCCTGGGTCTGCGGCGAGCCGGCGTGGGATGCCGATTTCCATTGTGCCGACCTGTTCTTGCTGATGCCGCTGGCGCGGCTGGACGATCGCTATGCGCGCCATTATCTGAAGGAGACGAAGGCGCTATGACAATCAATGGAATTCCGCTCCACTCGCTTTCCGCACGGCATGCCTGGTGAGCTGCACATGGCAGTGCCGCCGGTAGAGGATTTTTTCTGGTCTGTGCTGAATCCGGCATACGGTTTCGCCCGCCTGCACCAAGCAACTGCCGGCCTGCAGGACGACGACATCATTCTTGGCTTGCTGGCCTCCTGCGTATTAATGTTGCTGCTGCGCGCCACGATGCGCGGCAAGTAACGGAGAGTGCGGAGCCCGGCTTTGTTGTCAAACCTGAACTAATCGCGCCGCAGCACGCTCGAACCGATAGATACGTCTTTGCGGATAAGCCCATCGATGCACGAGCGACAGCAGGCGCTGCAATTGAGCAAGGCCCGCCGGCTGGCGACCGGCTTGCTTGTAGCGATGGCGATCCTGTTTGTCGTGGCAAGGTTGCTGCAGCCGGCCTATCCTTACCTGTCTTTCGTCTCCGCGTTCGCGGAGGCGGCGATGGTCGGCGCGCTGGCCGACTGGTTTGCGGTGACTGCGCTATTCCGCTCGCCGCTCGGTTTGCCGATCCCGCACACCGCGATCATCCCGAGAAACAAGGATCGCATCGGCGATAGCCTGTCGAACTTCCTGGAACATAATTTCATCACGCAGGAAATTATCCGCGAGGAATTGCGGCCGATCGATTTTGCCGGTGCTGCCGCCGGCTGGCTGTCGAAGCCGGAAAACAGCCGCGCGATTTCGCGGCAGATCGTGCGCAGCATTCCGGCGCTGCTGCGGGTAATCGAGGATGATGATGTGCGCCAGTTCATGCAAAGCCGGCTGACGTCAGCACTCGAACACACCAAATTCGCACCGCTGGTGGCCGAAGTGCTGGCTGTGCTGGTTGCAAGCGGACACCATCGGGCCTTGTTCGACCATCTGATTGCACTGGCGGCGCGCGCGCTCGAACACAACAAGCCTTACATTCGCTGGAAAATTCACGAAAACAGTCCACGCTGGATGCCCAAGGCAATCGACGAGAAGTTTTATTTACGATTACTGGATGCGGTGCAGAGCACGCTGGATGAAATGCGCGACGAAGACAGCGAATGGCGGCTGCGCTTCCAGAACGCGGTCGACGGTTTCATCGAGCGTCTGCGCACTTCGCCGGAATATGAAGCGAAGCTGGCTGCGGTGCTGTCCGATATTCTCGGGCATCCGCTGGTGCGCAATTACACCATCGAGGTGTGGCACGACGTCAAATCGCGTCTGCTGGCGGACGCGGCATCACCCGACTCGCAGATGGTGGCGAAACTCGATCGCGCATTCTGGTCGTTCAGCAACGAGCTGCTGCGCGACAAGAGGGTGCAGAAAAAGCTTAACCAGTGGATCCGGATTTTCGCTACCGGGGTGGTGGTCGCGCGGCGTGAAACGATTGCCGACCTGGTGTCGCGCGTGATTCGCAAATGGGATGCCGATACCATGTCGCGCAAGCTCGAACTGCACGTCGGCAAGGACCTGCAATATATCCGCATCAACGGCACCATTGTCGGTGGCCTGGTCGGGCTGGTGCTGCATGCGATTTCGCTGGCTCTATGGAGCGGCGGCGCCTGACACCGGCTACTTGCCGACAAAGTCCGTATCCAATATGGCCTTGATATAGTTGGCCGGTGCTTCGTCGTCGGCTTTACGCGCGATCCAGCAGACGCTCCCCTTGCGCAGCACCCAGTCCTGCTGCGTGCCTGCGATCAGCAGCGCGGCCACGCGGCCGAGCGTCGGCTGATGGCCGATGATGAGTACCGAGGCATTGCCGTCCGGCCAATGCGCCGCCTCCAGCACGGCTTCGGCGGTCGAACCGGGTGCCAGGGAGACATGCGTCTTGAACCTGCGTCCGAGCGCTTCCGCCGTTTGCACGGTGCGCGTCGTCGGACTTGCCAGAATGCGGAAATTATCCGGCAAATGGCGGTCCAGCCACTCGGCCATCTTGCTCGCTTGTTTATGGCCCTTCGCGGTCAGCGCACGTACCGCGTCGGGAGTGTCGGCATCGATCGGCTCCGCTTCCGCGTGGCGCCACAGGATTAGTTCCATGATTTCCTCGTGTTTATCCATGTGCGCCGCCGGTGCCCAGCGTCTGCGCCAGGAATTGCTGCGCACAGAATGCCTGCTGCCTGCCGCGCGGCTTACGCTTGTGATAGCGGCCGTCCGACATCAGTTCCCAGGCATTCATATTGTCTTTCAAGTAGGGGTTCAATCCTTGCGTGATGATTTGCTGCTTGAGCGTCTTATCGAGCACCGGGAAGGCGACCTCGATGCGGCGAAACAGGTTGCGATTCATCCAGTCCGCGCTCGCCAGATAGACGTCGCGCGCGAGGTCGTTGCGAAAATAATAGATGCGGCTGTGTTCGAGAAAGCGGCCGACGATGGAGCGCACGCGGATGTTCTCCGACAGTCCCGCCACACCGGGGCGCAGCGCGCAGGCGCCGCGCACGATCAGGTCGATCTTCACGCCGTCCGCCGACGCCGCATACAGCGCGCGGATTACCGATTCATCCAACAGCGCGTTCATTTTGGCGATGATGTGCGCAGGCCGGCCTTCGCGCGCAATCGCGGCCTCGTTGCGAATCGCCTTGATCAACTCCTTCTGTAGCGTGAACGGCGCCAGCCACAAGTATTGCAGCTTCTTCGGCTTGGTCAGGCTGGTGAGGTGGATGAACACTTCGTTGACTTCGGCGGTGATGCCGGCATGCGCGGTCAGCAGGCCGAAATCGGTGTAATGCTTGGTGGTGGTCGGATGATAGTTGCCGGTGCCGAGATGCGCGTAGCGGCGTAGCTCGCCGCCTTCGCGCCGCAGCACCAGCGCCAGCTTCGCATGCGTTTTCAGCCCGACCACGCCGTACACGACCTGGGCGCCGACACGTTCCAGCCGTTCCGCCCAGTTGATGTTCGCTTCCTCATCGAAGCGCGCCATCAGTTCGACGATCACGGTGACTTCCTTGCCGCGCTGCGCCGCGGCGATCAGCGACTCCACCAGGTCCGAGTTCATGCCGGCGCGATAAATCGTTTGCTTGATCGCGACCACGTTCGGATCGTGTGCCGCCGAGTGGATGAATTCGACGACCGGCAGGAATGACTGGAACGGATGATGCAACAGCACGTCCCGCTGTTTCAGCAGGTGGAATACGTCGCTGCCGGTCAGTTTGGCCGGCAAGCCCGGCGAGAAGGGCGGAAAATACAGCGCCGACTGTTGCACGTTATTGATCAGTTCCAGCAACCGCACCATATTGACTGGTCCGTCCACCGCATACAAACGTCTTTTGTCGATGGAAAACTGGTCGAGCAGAAACGCGGCGAGGTGCGGCGGGCAGTTGCGCGCCACTTCGAGGCGCACCGCGAATCCAAACTGGCGGCTTTGCAATTCGGTCTGCAAGGCCTGGCGCAAATTCTTGACTTCTTCTTCATCCACCCACAGGTCGCTGTTGCGCGTTACCCGGAACTGCGAATAAGCGATCACTTCGCGCCCGGTAAACAAGTCGGCGATATGCGCATGAATGACCGACGACAACAGGCAGAATGCGACGCCGTTTTTCGACAGTTCGTCCGGCAGGCGGATGACGCGCGGCAGGACGCGCGGCGCTTTCAGAATGGCGATTCCAGTTCCGCGTCCGAATGCGTCCTTGCCGGACAGCTCGACAATGAAATTCAGGCTCTTGTTGACGACCTGCGGAAACGGATGCGCAGGATCGAGTCCGATTGGCGTTAGCAAAGGCCGTACCTCACGGTCGAAATATTCCTTTACCCATGCGCGTTGTGCGGCATTGCGATCCTGATGGCGCAGCAAATGGATGCCCTTCGCCGACAGTTGCGGCAGAATTTCCTCATTCAACAATGCATACTGCCGCCCGACGATATCGTGACATTCAGCGCTGGTGCGATCGCCTGCAGCCGCAAATTCCGGCGTCGGCGAAATGGTTCCCTTCAGCTGATTGTGGACGAGCAGGCTGGCGATGCGCACCTCGAAGAATTCGTCCAGGTTACTGCTCACGATACATAGGTAGCGCAAACGTTCGAGCAGGGGAATGCTACGGTCCTCTGCCTGCGCAAGAACTCGCCGGTTGAACGCAAGCTGCGACAATTCCCGGTTCAGATAAATGCCTGTCTCTGCGCTGGCGAGAGAAGGCGAGTCGTATCTTGTCTTTTTATTCATTCCGGCCGGCGATTGTTCTGGTCATTTCCCGCGGAGTGTAATTACGCAATATGACAACTTAATGACAGCAATTTCACTCTAACCGGCCTTTGTGACATGCTTTTTCCCAGTGTCATAAAGCTGTCATAATTGTTGGCTACAGTTCGCCCTGTCTTTCTTTGACAAACCTCATGGAGCAGTTATGCGACTGAACAAATTTCTGACATCGGCGGCAATCGCCGCCGGTACCGCAATCATGTTTTCTTCGGCAATCGCCGCCGACATCACCGGCGCCGGCGCCACCTTTCCGTATCCGATCTACGCCAAATGGGCGGAGCAATACAAAAAGGCTAGCGGCACCGGCTTGAACTACCAATCGATCGGCTCCGGCGGCGGCATCAAACAGATCAAGGCCAAGACTGTCGATTTCGGCGCTTCCGACATGCCCCTGAAAGCGGAAGATCTGGAAGCCGACGGCTTGCTGCAATTCCCTGCCATCATGGGCGGCGTGGTGCCGATCGTGAACCTGGAAGGCGTCACCCCCGGCCAGTTGAAGCTGACCGGCCAGGTGCTGGCAGGCATCTATCTCGGCAAGATCACCAAGTGGAATGCGCCGGAAATCGCCGGTCTGAACGCAGGCATCAAGCTGCCGGCGGAAGACATCACCGTGGTGCACCGCGCTGATGGTTCCGGCACTTCCTTTGTATTCACCGACTACCTGTCCAAGGTCAGCCCCGATTTCAAGAGCACCGTCGGTGCGGGCACCGCGGTCAAGTGGCCGGTAGGCGTGGGCGGCAAAGGCAACGAAGGCGTCGCCGCCAACGTCCAGCGCATCAAGAACTCGATTGGTTATGTCGAGTACGCGTACGCGAAAAAGAATAAAATCTCGCACACTCAGCTGAAGAATCGTGACGGTCAGTTCGTGCAGCCGGACGACGAAACCTTCAAGGCCGCAGCCGCTGGGGCGGATTGGGCGAAGACGCCGGGCTTCGGCATCGTCCTGACCGAACAGGCGGGCAAGACCAGTTGGCCGATGACCAGTGCGTCCTTCATCTTGATGCACAAGACCCAGGCCGATGCGGCCAAGGGCAAGGAAGTGTTGAAGTTTTTCGACTGGGCCTACAAGAACGGCGGCGCGATGGCAGCCGAACTGGATTACGTTGCGATGCCGGCAGCGGTGGTCAAGATGGTCGAGGATGCATGGAAAGCGCAATTGAAGGACGCTTCCGGCAAGGCAGTCTGGTAAAAAGTTAAAAACGCAACTCTTGTCGCGTTCACCGGTTGCGCTCATGATGTCCGCGGAAGGACATCGGGGCGCAACTTTTATTGTCTGAATGGGCTCCGGCTTATGAATGCAAACCCGTCCACAATGGTGGCGCCGATTACCGACACCGAACAAACCAGCGAACAGGAAGCCGCTGCCGAGGCGATGGGAACCGCCATGCGTCGGCAGCGGCTTCAGGATTTTCTGTTTCACAAAATAACGCTGGCGTTTGCGCTGAGCGTGCTGGTGGTCCTGGTCGGCATTATCATTTCCCTCATCATCGGCGCCTGGCCGGCCTTCAAGGAATTCGGGCCGGCGTTCATCACCACCATCGAATGGGACCCGGTCAACGACCAGTATGGCGCGCTGATCGCGATCGTCGGCACGCTGTCCACCTCGCTGATCGCTTTGCTGATCGCATTCCCGATCAGCTTCGGCATCGCCTTGTTCCTGACCGAAATCTGCCCTGCCGGGCTGCGCCGCCCGTTGGGCACCGCGGTCGAACTGCTGGCCGGCGTGCCGAGCATCATCTATGGCATGTGGGGGCTGTTCATCTTTGCGCCACTATTCGGCGACTACATTCAACCGCTGCTCAACAAGACCATCGGCCAGTTGCCGTTCGTCGGCCAGCTGTTCAAGGGGCCGATGATGGGCATCGGCATCCTGACCGCAGGATTGATCCTTGCTGTCATGATCATTCCGTTCATCGCTTCGGTGATGCGCGATGTATTCGAGATCGTACCGGCCGTGCTGAAGGAATCGGCATACGGCCTCGGTTGCACCAAATGGGAAGTGGTGCGCAAGGTCGTGCTGCCGTATACCAAGACCGGCGTGGTCGGAGGCGTGATGCTCGGGCTCGGGCGCGCGCTTGGCGAGACGATGGCCGTCACCTTCGTGATCGGCAACGCGCATGCGTTGTCCTGGTCGCTGTTCGCGCCCGGCAACAGCATCGCATCAACGCTGGCCAACGAATTCGCCGAAGCCGAATCGACACTGCATGTGTCGTCGCTGTTCGCGCTCGGCCTGATCCTGTTCGCCATTACCTTTCTCGTCCTGTCCGCCGCAAAGCTGATGTTGATGGGCATGGTTCGCAAAGAGGGAGCCAAATCATGAATTCCGTATACCGCAGACGTCTGTGGGCACACCGCATCGGTATCGCGCTTTCGATCGGCGCCATGGCAGTCGGTCTATTTTTCCTGATGTGGATATTGTTTACGCTGCTGCTCAAGGGTTTCGGCGCGTTGAGTTTCGCAATGTTTTCGCAAACCACGCCGGCGCCCGGCAGCGATGGCGGCGGCCTGATGAATGCGATCGTCGGCAGCTTGCTGATGGTTGGCGCCGCGACAGCGGTCAGTACGCCGATCGGCATCCTGGCCGGTATCTATCTTGCCGAATATGGCGAAGAAAGCTGGCTGGCGCAGATCACGCGCTTCGTCACCGACATCATGCTGTCGGCCCCGTCGATCGTGATCGGCCTGTTCATCTATGCGATTTACGTCGCCAACGTCAAGCATTTCTCGGGTTGGGCCGGCACCTTCGCGATTTCCTTGATCGCGATTCCGGTGATCGTGCGCACCACCGACAATATGCTCAAGCTGGTGCCGAACAGCTTGCGCGAAGCCGCATTTTCGCTCGGCGCGCCGCGCTGGAAAGTGGCGATGATGGTGCGCCTGCGCGCAGTCAAGGCCGGCGTCGTGACCGGCGTCCTGCTCGCCGTCGCGCGCATCTCCGGCGAGACCGCACCGTTGCTGTTCACCGCGCTCAACAACCAGTTTTTCAGTGCCAACATGAACGCACCGATGGCCAATCTGCCGGTCGTGATCTACCAGTTCGCGATGAGCCCGTATGACAACTGGCGCGCGCTGGCTTGGGGCGGCGCGCTGTTGATCACCTTCAGCGTACTGGGTCTGAATATCCTGTCGCGCACTTTGTTCAGCCAGAAGGTACCGAACTAATATGATGAATCAAACCATTCCCGCGCTTGCGAAAACGACGCTCGAAATCTCCGATTTGAATTTTTACTATGGCAATTTTCAGGGGCTGACGAACATCAACCTGAACATCCACGAAAAGAAGGTCACCGCCTTCATCGGCCCCTCCGGCTGCGGCAAGTCGACGCTGCTGCGCACGCTGAACCGTATGTATGACCTGTACCCGGGACAGCGCGCTGAAGGCAAGATCATGTACAACGGTCGCAACATTCTCGATCCGGGCCAGGACGTCAACATGCTGCGCGCGAAGGTCGGCATGGTGTTCCAGAAGCCGACACCGTTTCCGATGTCGGTCTATGAAAACATCGCGTTCGGTGTGCGGCTGTACGAAAACCTGTCGAAGGGTGAAATGGACGAGCGCGTCGAATGGGCGCTGAAAAAAGCAGCATTGTGGGGCGAGGTCAAGGACAAGCTCAACAAGAGCGGCCTCAGCTTGTCGGGCGGCCAGCAGCAGCGCCTATGCATCGCGCGCGGCGTGGCGGTCAAGCCGGACGTGCTGCTGCTCGACGAGCCGACCTCGGCGCTCGATCCGATCTCGACGGTCAAGATCGAAGAACTGATCAGCGAACTGAAGCAGGATTACACGATCACCATCGTCACCCACAACATGCAGCAGGCGGCGCGCTGTTCCGACTACACTGCCTATATGTATCTCGGCGAGCTGGTGGAGTTCGGCGAGACCGACCAGATCTTCATGAACCCCGGCAAGAAGGAAACGCAGGATTACATTACCGGCCGCTTCGGCTGAATCCGCGCCGCCAACGACGAATCATTAAGGAGAACCTGATGCCAGGCGATCACTCTTCAAAGCAATACGACATGGATCTCGAAGCGATCCGCTCGAAGGTCCTGTTGATGGGCGGGCTGGTTGAAAGCCAGTTCAACGACGCGATCAGCTGCTTCCGTACCGGTAACATTGAGCAGGCCGAGCGCGTGATCAAATCGGACGAGGACGTCAACCGCCTCGAAGTCACGCTCGACGATACCTGCAGCCACTTGATCGTCAAGCGCCAGCCCGCTGCCAACGACCTGCGCACGGTGATGGCGACGCTCAAGGTGATCACCGATCTCGAACGCGTCGGCGACGAGGCGACCAAGATCGCGTGGATCGCGAAGAATCTGCATGAACGCGGCACCGGCGGCGTGCTCAACCACTACGAGTCGGTGCGCGTGCTCGCGGCCCGTGCCGCCGATCTGTTGCACGATGCGCTGGACGCATTTGCGCGGCTGGACGAGAAGCAGGCGGCGCGGATCATATCGCAGGACGATGAGGTAGATCATGAATTCCGCGCGATCATGCGCACCATGATCACTTTCATGATGGAAGACCCGCGTACGATCTCCGTCGCGCTCGACACGCTGTGGGTTGCGAAAGCGATCGAACGAATCGGCGACCATGCAAAGAATATCGCCGAGTACGTCATTTACGTGGTCGAGGGTAAGGATATTCGCCACAGCGACTATGTGTACACCAAACTCGATAGCTCCGTCTGAACATGGCCGTAGACAAGACCACCATCCTGATTGTTGAAGACGAACCTTCGATCGTCGAACTGGTCACTTTCACGCTGCGCGAAGCAGGATGGAATACCTGCGCGGTGCACAACGCAGCGGAAGCATGGGATTTCATTCAGCGCCGCACGCCGCACCTGGTGTTGCTGGACTGGATGCTGCCGGACCAGACCGGCTTGCGCCTGCTGTCGCGCATCCGCACCGATCGCCAGCTGCAGGGTTTGCCGGTCATCATGCTGACTGCCAAGAGCATGGAAGAAGACAAGATCGCCGGCCTCGACAATGGCGCCGACGATTACGTCACCAAGCCGTTTTCGCCGCGCGAGCTGACTTCACGCATCAAGGCCCTGTTGCGGCGCAAGAACCCCGAGCATGCACAAAGCCTGATGACAGCGGGGGCGGTGCAGCTTGATCCGGTCAGCTGCTCGGTGATGCTGCACGAGCAGAAGATCGACATCGGCCACGCTGAATTCAAGCTGCTGAAGTTCTTTCTCGCGCATCCGGAACGGGTGTTCTCGCGCAGCCAACTGCTGGATAAGGTGTGGGGCGACCATGTGGCGATCGAGGAGCGGACGGTCGACGTGCATGTGCTGCGCCTGCGCAAGGCGCTCAAGGAAGCGGAGTCGTTAATCAAGACCGTGCGTAGTGTAGGCTATATGCTGTCTGAAAAATAATCCCGCCTTTTCATGAATCCTCACCTGCTATTCTGGGTTCCGGCCGGCCTGCGCCTGTCTCTCATTCTCCTCGGCGGCGGCATCCTTTGGTATTTCTTCGGTCCGCTGGTCGGGCTGCTCGCCGCACTGGCCGGCATGTGCGTGACGCTGATCGTGCAATTGCAGTACCTGTACCAATTGTCGGACTGGCTGGAGAATCCGCACAGCGGCAAGCTGCCGGACGGCTGGGGCGCATGGACCGATATCTTTTCCCGGCTCTACAGGCTGCGTCGCGACGATGAAAAGAACCAGGCCGAACTGACCGAGTGGCTGGCGCGCTTCAGGCAGGCGATGAGCCTGTTGCCGGACGGCGTCACCATCATGGACGACGTGCTGTTTCTCGAATGGTGCAACCCGGCCGCGGAACGGCATCTCGGATTGCAGCTCGAACGCGACGAGGGCATGCGTGTCACCAACCTGATCCGCACGCCGGCATTTATCGATTACATCATTCTCGGGCGCTACGAGCAGCCGCTGACACTGAGCCTACGGGAGCGCAAGCTGATTGTGCAGATCATTCCGTTCGAGAACCGGCGCCAGATCGTGGTCACGCATGATGCGACCGAATCCGAGCGCATCGAGATGATGCGGCGCGACTTCATCGCCAATGCATCGCATGAATTGCGCACGCCGCTGACCGTCATCAACGGCTTTCTCGAAATCGCCTGCAGCCAGCCGAATCTTGATCCGCAAACCCGCGGCGCGCACCTGAAGCTGATGATCGAGCAGGGGCACCGCATGCAGAATTTGGTGGAGGATATGCTGACGCTGACGCGGCTGGAATCGATCGATTACCCATTGCGCCCCGAAAGGGTCAATATCCACGCACTGCTGGAGCAGATTCAGCAGGAAACCATGGCGCTGTCGGCCGGCAAGCATCACATTTCGCTGGAAGTGGACGGCCCCGATATCAAGGGCAGCACGGAAGAGTTGCGCAGCGCGTTCGGCAATCTGGCGTCGAACGCGGTTCGCTATACGCCGCAGAATGGAACAATCCGCCTAGTATGGCAGATGAAGGAATCCGGCCCGCAGTTCACGGTGCAGGATACCGGCATCGGGATTCGGCCGGAACATATTTTGCGCCTCACCGAACGCTTCTATCGGGTCGACAAGGGCCGCTCGCGTGAAACCCAGGGCACCGGCCTGGGCCTCGCGATCGTCAAGCACGTGCTGTTACGCCATGATGCAACGCTCGGGATCGAGTCGGAGCCGGACAAAGGCAGCAGCTTCACGGCGAAATTTCCGAGAAAGTCCGTCGTCGAAGAGTACGCCTGAAAAATTCAGGGCCCGGCTGCGTGCGCAGCGAGGCCCCGAGGGTATGGACGCTGCTTCGATTACTTGTAGCCGACGCGGTCCAGGATCTTCTGTGCGGCGATCTGGTTCTTGCCGACGGTCGCGATCGAAATGTTTTCCGCCTTGAACTTGCCGAGCGATTCCAGCGTCGGGTTCGCCGCGACGGCGGACGACACTACCGGCCATTCATTGTTGCCGTTGGCGAAGTAGCCTTGGGCTTCGTCGCTGGCCAGATATTCCAGGAACTTCACTGCCGCATCGCGATGCGGCGCATTCTTGGCGACGCCGCCGCCGGAAATATTCAGATGCGTGCCCGAAGTCTTCTGGTTCGGCCAGATGAAACCGACTTTGCTCATCAATTCCTTGTCTTCCGGCTTGGTCGAACGCAGCAGACGGACGTAGTAGTAGGTGTTTGCCACCGCGACACCGCATTCGCCGGAGGCAACACCCTTGATCTGGTCGGTGTCGCCGCCGCGCGGAGGCCGCGCGAAGTTCGTAACCATGCCGTGCGCCCACTTCTCGGTGGCCGCTTCACCGTCGTGCTCGATCAGCGAACCGATCAGCGACAGCATGTACGGATGCGAGCCGGAACGGGTGCACACCTTGCCCTTGTTCTTCGGATCGGCCAACGATTCGTAGGTCGACACATCTTCCGGCTTCACATTGGCCTTGTTATAGACGATGATGCGGCCGCGCGTGGAGAAGCCGTACCATTCCGATCCCTTGCCATCGTCCTTGCCACGCAGGTTGGCCGGGATGCGCGCATCCAATGCCTTGGATTTCACCGGCTGGAACAGGCCATCTATCTGCGCGCGCCACAGGCGGGCCGCATCCACCAGCAGGACCACGTCGGCCGGGCTGTTCTTGCCTTCGTTCTTCAGGCGTTCGAGCAGCGGATTGTCTTCCGCTTCGATGCGATTGATCTTGATGCCGGTTTGCTTGGTGAAATTCGAATACAGCTGCTCGTCGGTCTGGTAGTGGCGGGCAGAGTAAAGATTCAACACCTTTTCCTGCGCGTGAATAGGGGCGGCCACCAGCACGGAGGCAGCCAGTATGGATAACACGGTCTTCTTATTGGTGATGGCTTTCATTGATGCTCCCGATTGAGAATGATTTTCAACAAGCCAAGTATAGCTGTATTTTATTTAAATGGGAATCATTCTCATTTTTAAAGGGTAAGCTCCTTGCCGCAAGTGATCCGCTACAATGCGGTTTCTTCCGGCAAATGCGTTTCCTCGCGTTCGTGCCTGTCTTCAATGCTCCTTTTCCGTGCCGCCACGCGCACCTGTGCTGATCCATGAAATCTTCCTCGCTGGGCCTGCTGCTTTCCATTTTCCTGTTCATTACCGGCTGCTCCACCCTCGCGCCGACGCCGCCCGCGCCGCAACCGGTCGCGCAGCCCAAGCCTGCGCGCGGCCTCAAGATCGGCCTGGCGCTCGGCGGCGGCGCCGCGCGCGGGTTTGCGCATATCGGTGTGATCAAGGCGCTCGAAGCGCAAGGGATCGTGCCGGATATCGTGGTTGGTACCAGCGCCGGAAGCCTGGTGGGCGCACTCTATGCCGCCGGCAACAACGGCTTTGCGTTGCATAAGCTGGCGTTGGAGATGGACGAGGCAACCATCTCCGACTGGTCGGTGCCGTTTTTTGCCAAGGCCACCGGCGTACTGAAAGGCGAAGCCTTGCAGAACTACGTCAATCGTGCCGTTCACAACCTGCCTCTGGAGAAGTTGAAGACGCCGTTCGGTGCAGTGGCAACCGACCTCAACAGCGGCATGCCGATCCTGTTTCAACGCGGGAATACCGGTGCCGCGGTGCGGGCATCGTCGGCGGTGCCAGGCGTCTTCCAGCCGGTGCGCGTCGGTGAGCATTCGTATGTCGACGGCGGCCTGGTATCGCCGGTGCCGGTGCGATTTGCGCGCGAGATGGGTGCGGATTTCGTGATCGCCGTCAATATCTCGTCGCAGCCGGATGCGCAACCATCGTCGAGCACGCTGGACGTGCTGCTGCAGACCTTCGCCATCATGGGGCAGAGCATCAATTCCTACGAACTGAAAGAGGCCGACGTGGTAATTCAGCCGCGCCTGGGAACGATGAAGGGCAACGATTTTCCTGCCCGTAATACCGCGATTCTCGCCGGTGAGCAGGCAGCCGCCGCATTGCTACCTGACATCAGGCGCAAGCTCGCGGCAAAACGGGAACAGTAGAAACGAAGATGACGGTTATTCGGGGTGCGCGATGCGGCGCGCGCCGTTGAAGCGTTTTTTCCAGTAATTCACATCCATGCTTTCGATACGAACCTCGCCACCGTCCGACGGCGCATGGACGAATTTGTTATTGCCGAGGTAAATGCCGACATGCGAAAACCCGCGTCGCAGAGTGTTGTAGAACACCAGATCGCCGGGCTGCAATTCCTTTGTATCGACCTGTTGTCCAACGCGGCTGATTTCAACCGAGGTGCGCGGTAGCTCCGCGCCCCAGACTTCCTTGAACACATAGCGGACCAGGCCGCTGCAATCCAGGCCGTTTTCCGGCATCGTGCCGCCATACTTATAACGAATGCCGATCAGGCTCATTGCCTGTATCGCCAGTTCGGACGCGCGGCTGGTCAGATCCTGCAATTTTGTTAATTTCTTTATCGGCTCGGATGCCGGTTGCTCCTGCGCCTGCACGGCGCAGGACAGGCAGGCAGCGAAACCCAGCACGGCCACGCATGCTTGGATTCGCCATGTGAAAAATCGGTGGTTTGTTGCCAATGTTGTAATTTTTTCTCGAGTCGACCGCTTCAATGTAAGGGAATGAGGGGTGGCTGTCAAAAATTATGCGGCGGGGTGATGCTTGCAGCAGAGTGGCTAGCAGCCCCGGAATGATTACGGCTGCAGCGATGGGCGGAACTGCAGCCTTTGGTCGATCTTTCGTGGAAACGGGGCAAAGACCGATTCCGCGTGGCCACCCTGTGCGGGGATGACTCAGCTGGCGTACAATCCTGCCTTCTTGTGAAGGAGCCACAATGCAATCCAAACCAATCCTGACCCTCGACGACGTCAAAAAAATTGCTGCCGCAGCGGAAGCGGAAGCCAAAGCGAACAATTGGGCGGTAACCATTTCGATCGTCGACGACGGCGGCCACCTGCTGTGGCTGCAGCGCCTGAACGGCGCGGCGCCGATCTCCGCCGACATCGCTCCGGCGAAGGCAAAAACCGCTGCGCTCGGACGCCGCGAGACTAAGGTTTATGAAGACATGATCAACAACGGCCGCTTCTCCTTCATCACCGCTCCCGTGCTCGCAGGCATGCTTGAAGGCGGCGTGCCGGTAATGGTCGACGGCCAGTGTGTCGGCGCCGTCGGCGTGTCCGGCGTCAAGTCGTCGGAAGACGTGCAGATCGCCAAGGCCGGTATCGCGGCGCTCGGCGCGTAAGCGCATCGGCATCCTGCGCAAGGCGGCGATTTCGGCGGCCGCCTTGCGCAATCAAGCGCAGCCCGGTAGAGGCGCCTTATGCCAGCTTGCAAATTTGCAGTGAAGGTCGTTTTCGGCTATAATTTTGGGGTTTAACTAATTCAGTCCGCCGTAGCGCATACCCCTTCCATCTCGCCCCAAAAAGACCCATGACACCCAGCGCAAGCCGTTTGGTCGGCGGTCGTTCTGGCGCGGCGCAGCGGCGGTAACCATCTCAGGAGTTACCCCTTGCTGCCATTTTTTTCTGGCCAATCAGTTCCGGCCATCCTAGCGCTTGCAGACGGGTCGATTTTCCAGGGTTTTTCCATCGGTGCTCCCGGTCATACGATCGGCGAAGTCGTGTTCAACACGGCGATCACCGGCTACCAGGAAATCCTGACCGACCCCAGCTACAGCAACCAGATCGTCACACTGACCTATCCGCACATCGGCAATGTCGGCATCAATGAAGAAGACGTCGAAGCGACAAAAATCCATGCCGCCGGCCTCATTATCAAGGATCTGCCGCTGCTGACATCCAGCTTCCGTTCGCAGCAAAGCCTGTCCGATTACCTGAAGGCTGAAAACGTGGTCGGCATCGCCGGCATCGACACTCGCAAGCTGACTCGTATCCTGCGCGAAAAAGGCGCGCAGAACGGCGCGATCCTTGCTGGTGAAACCGACGTCGAGAAAGCGCTGGCGCTGGCCAAGTCGTTCCCCGGCCTGGCGGGCATGGATCTGGCGAAGGTTGTCTCCACCGCCAAGCCGTATGTGTGGGCCGAATCCGAATGGAGATTGGGCAAAGGCTACGGCCAGCAAACCGCGCCGAAATACCATGTGGTCGCCTATGACTATGGCGTCAAGCGTAATATCCTGCGCATGCTGGCCGAGCGTGGCTGCAAGATCACGGTGCTGCCCGCGCAAGCGTCCGCTGCCGAGGCGCTCGCCCTGAATCCGGACGGCATCTTTCTCGCCAATGGCCCCGGCGACCCGGAACCGTGCGACTACGCGATCGCGGCGACGAAAGAGTTGATCGAGCGCGGCATTCCGACCTTCGGTATCTGCCTCGGCCACCAGATCATGGCATTGGCGTCCGGCGCGAAGACGCTGAAGATGAAATTCGGCCACCACGGCGCCAACCACCCAGTGCAGGATCTTGATACCAAGCAGGTGATGATCACATCGCAGAACCACGGCTTCGCGGTCGACCAGGCTTCGCTGCCGGCCAACTGTCGCGTCACCCATGTATCGCTGTTCGACGGCTCGCTGCAGGGCTTCGCCCGCACCGACAAACCGGCATTCTGCTTCCAGGGCCATCCGGAAGCCTCGCCCGGCCCGAACGACGTCGCCCTTTTGTTTGATCGCTTTGTGGCGATGATGGAGAAACACAAAAATGCCTAAGCGCACAGACATAAAAAGCATCCTGATCATTGGCGCCGGTCCGATCATCATCGGCCAGGCCTGCGAATTCGACTATTCCGGCGCGCAGGCGTGCAAGGCATTGCGTGAAGAAGGTTATCGCGTCGTCCTGGTCAACAGCAATCCGGCCACCATCATGACCGATCCGGAAATGGCCGACGTCACCTACATCGAGCCGATCACCTGGCAAGTGGTGGAACGCATCATCGCGAAAGAACGCCCGGATGCGATCCTGCCGACCATGGGCGGCCAGACCGCGCTGAACTGCGCGCTCGATCTGCATCACAACGGCGTGCTGACCAAATACAACTGCGAGCTGATCGGCGCTACGCCGGAAGCAATCGACAAGGCGGAGGACCGCTCCAAGTTCAAGCAAGCGATGACCAAGATCGGTCTCGGCTCCGCGCGCTCCGGCGTCTCGCACACGATGGAAGAATCGTGGGCGGTGCAAAAGGAACTCGGCTTCCCGGTCATCATTCGTCCGTCGTTCACGATGGGCGGCACCGGCGGCGGCATCGCGTACAACCCGGAAGAATTCGAAACCATCTGCAAGCGCGGCCTGGAGGCCTCGCCGACCTCCGAACTGCTGATCGAGGAATCGCTGATCGGCTGGAAAGAATATGAGATGGAAGTGGTCCGCGACAAGAAGGACAACTGCATCATCATCTGCTCGATCGAAAACCTCGACCCGATGGGAGTGCATACCGGGGACTCGATCACGGTGGCGCCGGCGCAGACGTTGACCGATAAGGAATACCAGATCATGCGCAATGCATCGCTTGCGGTGCTGCGCGAGATCGGCGTCGACACCGGCGGCTCCAACGTGCAGTTCGCGGTCAACCCGGAGGACGGCCGCATGATCGTCATCGAGATGAATCCGCGCGTATCGCGTTCGTCCGCGTTGGCGTCGAAAGCGACCGGTTTCCCGATTGCGAAGGTCGCCGCCAAGCTGGCGGTCGGCTTTACTCTTGACGAACTGCGCAACGAAATCACCGGCGGCGCGACGCCGGCATCGTTCGAGCCGAGCATCGATTATGTCGTGACCAAGGTGCCGCGCTTCGCGTTCGAGAAATTCCCGCAAGCCGATAGCCACCTGACCACGCAGATGAAATCGGTGGGTGAAGTGATGGCAATCGGGCGCACTTTCCAGGAATCGTTCCAGAAAGCGCTGCGCGGCCTCGAAGTCGGCGTCGACGGCATGAACGAAAAAACCACCGATCGCGAAACCATCGAGGAGCAGCTCGGCGAACCCGGTCCGGAGCGCATCTGGTATGTCGGCGACGCGTTCGCGCAAGGTTTCTCACTGGAAGAAGTGCATCAATTGACGCGCATCGACCCGTGGTTTCTGGTGCAGATCAAGGAAATCGTCGACATCGAACTGTGGCTTGAAACGCAGACCCTGGACGCACTCGACAAGACCACGCTGTTCAGGCTGAAGCAAAAGGGCTTCGCCGACCGCCGCCTGGCGAAATTGCTGAAGACAACCGACAAGGCCGTGCGCGACAAGCGTCACGAACTGAACATCCGGCCGGTGTACAAGCGTGTCGATACTTGCGCCGCCGAATTCGCGACCAAGACCGCATACATGTACTCGACCTATGAGGAAGAGTGCGAATCGCAGCCGACCGACAAGAAGAAGATCATGGTGCTGGGCGGCGGCCCGAACCGCATCGGCCAGGGCATCGAGTTCGATTATTGCTGCGTGCATGCGGCGCTGGCGATGCGCGAAGACGGTTACGAAACCATCATGGTCAACTGCAACCCGGAAACCGTGTCGACCGACTATGACACCTCCGACCGCTTGTACTTCGAGCCGCTGACGCTGGAAGACGTGCTGGAAATCGTCGACAAGGAAAAGCCATACGGCGTGATCGTGCAGTACGGCGGCCAGACGCCGCTGAAGCTGGCGCTTGACCTCGAAGCGAATGGCGTGCCGATCGTCGGCACCTCGCCAGACATGATCGATGCCGCCGAAGATCGCGAGCGTTTCCAGAAACTGCTGCAGGACCTGAATCTGCGCCAGCCGCCGAATCGCACCGCGCGTACCGAAGAAGACGCGCTGCGTCTCGCACAGGAAATCGGCTATCCGCTGGTGGTGCGTCCTTCGTACGTGCTCGGCGGCCGCGCGATGGAAATCGTGCATGAGCAACGCGATCTGGAGCGTTACATGCGCGAAGCAGTCAAGGTATCGAACGATTCGCCGGTCTTGCTTGATCGCTTCCTGAACGACGCGATTGAGGTCGACGTTGATTGTTTGTCCGACGGTCAGCGCACTTTCATCGGCGGTGTGATGGAACACATCGAACAGGCCGGCGTGCACTCGGGCGACTCGGCCTGCTCGCTGCCGCCGTATTCGCTATCCAAAGAAACCGTCGAGGAGCTGAAACGCCAGACCGCGCTGATGGCCAAGGGCCTGAACGTGATCGGTCTGATGAACGTGCAGTTCGCCATCCAGCAGCAGGAAGTCGACGGCAAGTTGCAGGACGTCGTATTTGTGCTGGAAGTGAATCCGCGAGCGTCGCGTACTGTGCCCTTTGTGTCCAAGGCAACCGGGCTGCAGTTGGCGAAGATCGCCGCCCGCTGCATGGTCGGCCAGTCGCTTGACAGCCAGGGTATCCGGCATGAAGTTGTGCCGCCGTACTACAGCGTGAAGGAAGCGGTGTTCCCGTTCAATAAATTCCCGGGTGTCGATACCATCCTCGGCCCGGAAATGAAGTCGACCGGGGAGGTCATGGGCGTGGGCAAGACCTTCGGCGAGGCTTTCGTCAAATCGCAGCTCGGCGCCGGCGTCAAACTGCCGAAGTCCGGCAAGATTTTCTTGAGCGTCAAAAACAGCGACAAGCCGCGTGCGGTGCAGGTGGCGAAGGATCTGGTCGAACTCGGTTTCTCGCTGGTGGCGACCAAGGGCACGGCGACCGCGATCAGCGCCGCCGGCATCCCGGTCGCTGCGGTGAACAAGGTGGTCGAAGGTCGTCCGCACGTGGTCGACATGATCAAGAATAACGAGATTGTCCTGGTGATCAACACAGTCGAGGAAAAGCGCACTGCCATCGCCGATTCGCGCGCCATCCGTACCTCGGCACTGCTGGCGCGGGCAACGACGTTCACGACCATCGCCGGAGCGGAAGCCGCGGTCGAGGGCATGCGCCATCTTGATGAACTGAACGTCTACGATTTACAAGGCTTGCATAAGTCTTTACACTAGGCCTCTTACAGTAAAACTTCAGCCACAGAGGTCACAGACGGTTCCGGACTTTCCGGAATTATTTGTGACCTCTGTGGTTTTCATTTTGTCTATAGAAAACCATGAGCACAGTTCCCATTACCAAGCGTGGCGCCGAACTTCTGAAGGAAGAATTGCAGCGCCTGAAAAGCAAGGATCGTCCTGCCGTCATCAATGCGATCGCGGAAGCGCGCGCGCAAGGCGATCTGTCTGAAAATGCGGAATACGATGCGGCGAAGGAGCGCCAGAGCTTCATCGAGGGCCGTATCGCCGAACTCGAAGGCAAGCTGAGTGCCGCACAGATCATCGACCCGGCCGTGCTGGATGCGGAAGGGCGCATCGTGTTCGCTTCGACGGTTGCTCTCGAAGACCTGGAGTCCGGCCAGAAAGTCACTTACCAGATTGTCGGCGAGGACGAAGCCGACCTGAAACAGCTGAAGGTGTCGATTACCTCGCCGATCGCGCGCGCCTTGATCGGCAAATATGCGGGTGACGTGGTGGAGGTGAACGCGCCGTCCGGCATCCGCGAATACGAAGTTCTCGAAGTGCATTACATCTGATCCGCCATGCTCGCTGCACGCGCTCGGCTACTGATTGCCTCTTTGTGGGTTGGCAGTCTGTGGACCATTGGTTACCTGGTGGCGCCGACCTTGTTCGCGACGCTGGCCGACCGCGCGCTTGCAGGAACCATCGCCGGACGCCTGTTTCGTATCGAGGCGTGGTTGTCGGTGGTTTGCGCGATCGCGTTGATGCTGCTGATTAGATTCTCTGCGACTGAAGAGCGCGCACAAACGCGCAAGACGATCTGGCTTGTGATCGCCATGCTGGTGTGCACGTTGATCGGGCACTTCGGTTTGCAGCCGTTCATGGCAGCTTTGCGCGAAGCCGCCGCAGGAGCGGGCGGAATTATGGATGGCGATGCGAAAATGCGCTTCGGCATATTGCACGGGGTGTCCAGCGCGTTCTATTTGATGCAGAGCCTGTTCGGCGTGGCGCTGTTACTGAAGCTGAAGTAGCGGCATTCCAGGCTACCGCGCTGATGGACTCGCCGGTTCAACCCCGGCCCAACGCCGATTTCTTGCTGCTGGTCTGACGCGGCTTAGCGCGCTTGATCGAGCCGCCAGCAGTGACGCGCTCGTTACCTTTCAATATGACCTTCGTCACCGTGGGCCGTTTGGTGCCGCTAGGGCTGGGTTTGACAATGGTCACTTCGCGCAAGCCTTTGCCGCGCTTGTCGCTGCGTTCCTTTGGCGTTTCCTTTTTCGGGCGATAAAGCACGAGAAGTTTGCCGATATGCTGAATCGGCGCAGCGCCGAGTTGGGCGCAAATGGTTTCATACATTTCGATGCGCGCGTCGCGGTCGTCGCCGAAAACGCGGACCTTGATCAGCCCATGCGCATTCAGACTGGCATCGATTTCCTTGAGCACCGCAGGCGTCAGGCCGGCTTCGCCGATGATGACGACCGGGTTGAGGGCGTGGGCGTCAGAACGAAGCGCGCTGCGCTCGGCGGGTGTCAGTTTCAACATGATTAATCATTCCTTAAAAGCGGTATTCTACGCGAATGGCAAAAAACAAATTCAACAAAAACTGGGTGCACGACCATATCAACGACCCTTATGTGAAGCAGGCGCAGAAGGAGGGATACCGCGCTCGCGCGGTGTACAAGTTGAAGGAAATCGATGAAAGTGAAAAGCTGATCAAGCCGGGGCAGGTCATTGTTGATCTTGGCTGTACACCGGGCAGCTGGTCGCAATATGTGCGCAACAAACTGGCAGGCAAGGAGGGCGGCGGTATCAACGGCACCATTATCGGACTCGACATGCTGCCGATGGAGCCGATTGCTGACGTGCACTTCATCCAAGGGGATTTTCGCGAGCAGGAGGTGCTGGTTCAGTTGGAAGCCTTGCTAGGTGGGCGCAAGGTCGATCTGGTGTTGTCCGATATGGCGCCCAACCTGTCCGGCGTCGCGGTGACGGACGCTGCGCGAGTCGAGCATATCATCGATCTGGCAATGGAATTTGCGCAAGCTCATATGAAACCTTCAGGTGCATTGCTCGTCAAATGTTTCAACGGGACGGGTTTCACCCAACTGGTTGAAAAATTCCGGCAGGAGTTCAAGACCGTCTCGCAGAAGAAACCTAAAGCTAGCAGGGATAAATCCTCGGAAATCTTTTTGCTTGGCAAGACGCTTAAACATCCCTCTTGAACAAGCGCATTGTTACAAGTTAGTTGCTTGATAAGCCTTGATTTCCAAGGCCGTAGCCGCACATGCAGCCTAGCAAGCGCTGCTTATTGCGGGTAGAATCATTTTTGCAAGTAATGTGAATATAGGCGCGCCTGCGTCTAAGGAGTTCTAGTGAACAACATGTTTTCCAAGGCCGCTATCTGGGTGGTCATCGCCCTCGTGCTTTTCACCGTCTTCAAGCAGTTTGACGGACGCACGCTAGCCGGCAGCGCGACGTCGATCCCGTATTCGGATTTCCTCGATGAAGTGAAAGCGAAACAGATCCGGGAAGCGACGATCGAAGACCGCACCATCGTGGCGACGACCAACGATGGCAAGCGCATCAAGACCGCCGTCACCTACCTCGACCGCGGACTGATCGGTGACCTGATCAACAACGGCGTCAAGTTCGACGTCAAGCAGCCGGAAGAACAGTCGTTCCTTTCCCAAGTATTCATCTCCTGGTTCCCGATGCTGTTGCTGATCGGCGTCTGGGTATTTTTCATGCGCCAGATGCAGGGCGGCGGCAAGGGCGGCGCGTTTTCGTTCGGCCGTTCCAAGGCGCGTATGCTGGATGAGGCAAGCAACACCGTGACCTTCGCCGACGTCGCCGGTTGCGACGAGGCGAAGGAAGAAGTGCAGGAACTGGTCGATTTCCTGCGCGATCCGACCAAGTTCCAAAAGCTGGGCGGCCGCATTCCGCGCGGCGTGCTGATGGTCGGCCCACCCGGTACCGGCAAGACCTTGCTGGCGCGTGCGATCGCCGGTGAGGCGAAGGTGCCGTTCTTCACGATTTCCGGTTCCGACTTCGTCGAAATGTTTGTCGGCGTCGGCGCATCCCGCGTACGCGACATGTTCGAAAATGCGAAGAAGCATTCGCCGTGCATCATCTTCATCGACGAAATCGACGCGGTCGGGCGCCATCGCGGCGCCGGCATGGGCGGCGGTAACGACGAGCGCGAACAGACGTTGAACCAGTTGTTGGTCGAAATGGACGGCTTCGAAGCCAATTCCGGCGTGATCGTGATCGCCGCGACCAACCGTGCCGACGTGCTCGACAAGGCGCTGCTGCGCCCCGGTCGCTTCGACCGCCAGGTGATGGTCGGTCTGCCGGATATTCGCGGCCGCGAACAAATCCTGTATGTGCATATGCGCAAGGTGCCGATTGCGCCTGACGTCAAGGCCGACATCCTGGCTCGTGGCACGCCCGGCTTCTCCGGTGCCGACCTGGCCAACCTGGTGAACGAGGCGGCATTGTTCGCTGCACGTCGCAACAAGCGCCTGGTTGAGATGCAGGATTTCGAAGACGCAAAGGACAAGATCGTGATGGGGCCGGAGCGCAAGTCCGCCGTCATGCGCGAAGAGGAGCGCCGCAATACCGCTTTCCACGAATCGGGCCACGCGGTAGTTGCCAAGCTGCTGCCGAAGGCCGATCCGGTGCACAAGGTCACCATCATGCCGCGCGGCTTCGCGCTTGGCCTGACCTGGCAACTGCCCGAGCATGACCGCGTGAACATGTACAAGGACAAGATGCTGGAAGAGATTGCTATCCTGTTCGGCGGACGCATTGCCGAAGAGATCTTCATGCATCAGATGTCGACCGGCGCATCGAACGACTTCGAGCGTGCGACCAAGCTGGCACGTGCAATGGTGACCCGCTACGGCATGTCCGAAACACTGGGCACCATGGTGTACGAAGACAGCGAGCAGGATGCCTACTTCGGCCGCATGGCGGCGAAGACCGTGTCGGAAGCGACGCAACAGAAGGTGGATACCGAAATCCGCTCGATCCTGGATGCACAATACGCGTTGTCGCGCAGGTTGCTTGAAGAAAACCGCGACAAGGTCGAGATCATGGCGCACTCGCTGCTCGAGTGGGAAACCCTCGACGCGGAGCAGATCAACGACATCATGGAAGGCCGTGAGCCGCGTCCTCCGAAAGCCGGCGTTCCGGCAAAACGGTCGGCATCCGACAGCACATCGGGGGGCGTGTCTCCGAATGCTACCGCCCCGGCCTAAGCAAATATTTTAGGTGGATGAATAAGGGTGAGGAGTAATCCTCGCCCTTTTTGTTTGTGAATACAGAAATGAAGAAACAATACTTGCAATTCGGTCGCTATCGCTTCCCGACCGACCGTCCGCTCGTGATGGGCGTGCTCAATGTGACACCAGATTCGTTTTCCGACGGAGGCCGGTTTCAGTCGCTGGAACTTGCATTGTCGCGCGCCGAGCAAATGATTGTCGACGGCGTCGACATCATCGATATCGGCGGCGAATCGACCCGGCCCGGCGTGGAACCGGTCTCTTTGGAAGAGGAATTGCGGCGTGTCATGCCGGTGTTGTATGCGTTACGCGACTGCGGCAAGCCGTTGTCGGTCGATACCTACAAGCCGGAAGTGATGAGCGAGGCGCTTGCAGCCGATGTCGACATGATCAACGACATCAACGGCTTCAGGGCGCCGGGTGCATTGCATGCCGTCAAGGAAAGCGATGCGGCCTTATGTATCATGCACATGCAAAAGGATCCGCTGACGATGCAGGTCAAGCCGGAGTATCGCGATGTGACCGATGATGTCACATCGTTCCTGCGCGAGCGGGTGCAGGCGATGGAGCAAGAGGGTATCGATCGCCGCCGCTTGTGCATCGATCCTGGATTCGGATTTGGAAAGACTGTCGAGCACAATCTTGCGTTGCTGGGCAATATCGGCAGGATTGCGGCCGATGTCGGCGTGCCGGTGCTTGCCGGGCTGTCGCGCAAGTCGATGATCGGCGCCATTACCGGCAAGCCGGTCGAACAGCGGTCCGCCGGCAGTCTCGCCGCTGCGCTTGCAGCCGTCATGCGCGGCGCACTGATTGTCCGCGTACACGATGTTGCCGAAACGGTGGATGCGCTTAAAGTCTGGCAGGCAATCGAAAAAAACAAACAAGGGTAAACACATGACTCGCAAGTATTTTGGCACCGACGGCGTACGTGGGCGGGTAGGTACATTGCCGATTACACCGGACTTCGTGATGAAACTGGGTTACGCGGCAGGCAAGGTGCTGGCGCAGGCGGAGACCAGCAGTGGCAGGCCGACGGTATTGATCGGCAAGGACACGCGCATTTCGGGCTACATGCTGGAGGCCGCACTGGAAGCGGGCTTCGCCGCGGCGGGCGTCGACGTGACGCTTGCCGGGCCGATGCCGACGCCGGCGATCGCCTATTTGACGCGTGCATTGCGTCTGTCCGCAGGTGTGGTGATTTCCGCCTCGCATAATCCGTATGACGACAATGGCATCAAGTTTTTTTCCGCGGCGGGCAACAAGCTGCCGGACGCAGTCGAAGCATCGATCGAAGCTGCGCTCGGCATGCCGATGGAATGCGTATCATCCGAAAAACTCGGCAAGGCCAAACGCCTGTTCGATGCGCAGGGACGCTATATCGAATTCTGCAAGAGCACCTTTCCGAACGAGCTCGACCTGCGCGGCTTGAAAATCGTGGTCGACTGCGCGCACGGCGCCGCATATCACATTGCGCCGGATGTATTCCACGAACTCGGGGCGGAGGTTGTCGCCATCGGCAACAAGCCGAACGGATTGAACATCAACGACGGCGTCGGCGCGACCGCACCGGCGGCATTGTCGGCAGCCGTGAAGGAAAACAAAGCTGACCTCGGCATTGCACTGGACGGCGATGCGGACCGGTTGCTGATGGTGGATGCGACCGGGCGCGCGTACAACGGCGACGAACTGCTGTATGTGATGGTCAAGGATCGCATGGTTACCGTGCCGGTGGATGGAGTGGTCGGCACACTGATGACCAACATGGCGCTGGAGGTCGTACTCAGGGAGATGGGGGTCGGCTTCGCGCGCGCCAAGGTCGGTGATCGCTACGTGCTCGAAGTACTGCAGGAACGCGGATGGCTGATCGGTGGCGAGGGCTCCGGTCACTTGCTGTTTCTCGACAAGCATACGACGGGTGACGGCATCGTGTCCGCGCTGCAGGTGCTGTCGGCATTAAAGCGCAGCAGCCAGACGCTGGCGCAGGCCACCGCCGACCTGGTGCTATTCCCGCAAAGCCTGATTAACGTGAAAGTGGCGCCCGGCTTCGAATGGCAGAAGAACAACGCGGTGCTGGCGGAGAAGGCGCTGGTCGAATCGGAACTGGGCGACAGTGGCCGTGTGCTGATCCGCGCATCGGGCACCGAGCCACTGATACGTGTGATGGTGGAGGCGAAGAGTGCCGAGAATGCCGAGAGAATGGCGCGCCGCATCGCCGATAAAGTCGCGGCCTGATACGAGCGCGGATCACTCAAAATCGTTGGGGTGGCAGTTATAAATTGACCGCCCAGCCCGGGACCGGTATGATGCAACTCTCTCGGGGCGTAGCGCAGCCTGGTAGCGCACCTGATTTGGGATCAGGTGGTCGGACGTTCGAATCGTCTCGCCCCGACCAGTATTTGAAGCGCGAAACTTGTGGCTTATTGCCGGCAAGATCGCGCTTTTTGCTTTTCCCTTCCTTCATTCCTTTCTTACATCAACGAGTACGCGGCCGGTGTTGCTCCGCGGATTGCTTTGTGCCCGTACGGCTGCGATAATCGATCGTTCACGATAACGCCGCGAGCGAGGAAACCTTGGCGCCAGCATGTGACACAGTCGATGTAGGATCGTATTCCGATGGAGCCATCGCATGATCGAGCTGGATGAGCTTGTCGATGCCATCGCGCGGGAGATCGGGCTGCATTCAGGTGGTATCGCCCAGCGCAAAGCCGTCCTTGAAATCACCGATGCCGATATCGCATTGCTGCGCAAAATCCATGAACGGCTTGCGCCGCATCAGCAGCAGTTGATCGATTCCTTTCACGAATATCTCGGCAAATTCCCTGACTTGCGAGCGCTGCTCGGCGACGCGGAAAAAACCGAACGTCTCAAGTCAACACAGGTCGGGTATCTCAATCGCCTGACCGCCGGCGAGTATGACGCGGCCTACGTCAAGAACCGCCTGAAAGCCGGCCTCGTGCATCAGAGGATCGGCCTGGAACCTAAATGGTATATCAGTGCTTACCGCAAGTATCTTTCCAATCTGGTGCAGCTCCTATCCCATGTGCTGCATGACGAGCCGGAATTCATCCTTCCCACATGCGACGCGCTCCTGAAGCTGGTCTTTTTCGATATGGGATTGACGCTCGACACTTATTTTCAGACGGACCGGCAGGAACTTTTGCGTGCCAGGAATTACACCGGACGGATTATCGCGTCGATGCCGGCCGGTTTGATGGTGGTCGATGCCGGATTGAGCGTGCGCTCGATCAACCGAGCGATGTGCCGAATGTTCGACGTGGCCGACGATGGCGCCGCCATCGGGATGCCGCTGCGTACATTGATTGCCAGCGACAGCCTGACGCATGGCCTGCAGCGAGTGCGGTCTGGGCAGCGGCAGCATGATTTGCTGGTAACGCTGTCGGACCAGGGTGGCGTGCGTCATATCGAATTCAATGTGTCGGGTGCGTTGCTCGAGCAGGAAGATGTATTGCTGCTGATGGCGCAGGATATTACCGAGCGCGTTCGGTCGCAGGAGGAGCTGCGCCGCTTTCGTATGGCGCTGGATAGCTCGATCGATGCTGTCTACCTGATCGACCGTGAGCAGATGCGTTTTATCGACGCCAACGAAACCGCGTTGGCGACGCTGGGTTACAGTTACCAGGAGCTGTTGCAGCTCGGGCCACAGGATCTCAAGCCCGACGAAGGCGAGTTGAACAGGATCAACCGCCGTTTCGACGAGGTGATTCAGAGCGCGAGCAAGACCGGGATGATTCAGACGATTCACCAGCGCAAGGACGGCAAGCGGCTGCCGGTCGAAGTGTATTTGCGGGCGATCATGTCGGAAGGCAGGCAGCTGTTGGTGGCGGTGGTGCGCGACATTACCGCCAGGCTGAAGGCGGAATCCGTTCTGCGCGAGAGCGAGGAGCGTTTCCGCGTCGCGTTCAACCAGGCGGCGGTAGGTCTTGCGCATGTATCACCGGAAGGCCGCTGGTTGATGGTGAACAAGAAGCTTTGCGAGATCGTCGGCTATTCGAAGCGGGAATTGCTGAGTATGCGCTTCCCGGACATCACGCATCCGGAAGACCTGATTTCCGATTGGGCGCTGGCGCGCCGCATGATTGCGGGCGAGATCGACGAGAAGACGCGCGAGAAGCGCTACCGGCACAAGAACGGTTACTACATCTGGGTCAATCTCACCAGCTCGATGGTGCGCGACGCGCATGGGAATCCCAAGTATTACAGCACGGTGGTCGAGGACATTTCGCGTCGCAAGCAAATCGAGGAAGAGCTGCTGCATCTGGCGAATCACGATGCGCTGACCAGCCTGCCGAACCGCTCGCTGCTGCTCGACCGCCTGTCGCAGGCGCTGGTATTTGCCGGTCGCTCCGAAGGCCAGGTCGCGGTGATGCTGATCGATCTGGACCGCTTCAAGAACATCAACGACAGTCTGGGGCATGAGGCCGGTGACAAGATCATCATGGAAGTCGGCCGCAGGCTGTCTGCCAGCGTGCGCCCCGGCGATACCATCGCCCGTTTAGGCGGCGACGAATTTGTCGTGATACGGCCCGATGTGGTGAAGGAGGATGCGGTCGCCATCATGGCGCAGCAGATTCTGGAGGCGCTGTCGCGGCCGATGACGATCCAGGGGCACGAATTTTATCCGACCGGCAGCATCGGCATCAGCATGTTCCCGAAGGACGGCCTCGATAGCCAGGCGCTGTTGAAGAATGCAGACACGGCGATGTATCGTGCCAAAGATGCGGGCCGCAATAATTTCCAGTTCTACGCGTACGAGATGAATTCACGCGCGCTGGACCGCCTGAAACTGGAAAGCGGTTTGCGGCGCGCACTGGCAGGCGAGGAATTCATCCTGCATTACCAGCCGCAAATGGATCTCGCCGACGGGACCATCATCGGCGCGGAAGCCTTGCTGCGCTGGCAGCCACCGGGGCAGGAGCTGGTGTATCCCAATGATTTCATCCCTATTGCGGAGGAGACAGGCCTGATCGTGCCGATGGGGGAATGGGTGTTGCGGGCCGCGTGCGCGCAGAAAAAAGCATGGCACGAGCGCGGAATGCTTTCACCGCTGAAGGTGGCGGTCAATCTGTCCGCGCGCCAGTTCAAGCAGCAGGATATCGTCAAAGTGGTATCGAACGTGCTGGAGCAGACCGGCTGCCGCCCCGAGTGGCTGGAACTGGAGATCACCGAAAGCATCATCATGGAAAATCCGGAAGCGGCGGCGCAAACGCTGCGCAAGCTGAGCGATATGGGTGTGCATCTGTCGATCGACGATTTCGGTACCGGCTATTCGAGCCTGAGCTATCTGAAGCGCTTTCCGATCGACGCGCTCAAGATCGACAAATCCTTCGTGCGCGACATCACGACCGATGCCGACGATGCCGCGATCGCCAAGGCTGTCATCGCGCTGGCGCACAGCCTGAAGCTGAAAGTAATTGCTGAGGGCGTGGAAACCGCCGAGCAGCTCGATTTCCTGCGCGAGCAAAATTGCGATCAGATCCAAGGGTATTACCTGAGTCGCCCATTGGCGGTCGATCAACTGGAGCAGCGGATGCGGGAATGCAATTTGCGGCTACCGCAATGATTCAGGTCATTGAAAGCGGGCGTCATTAGAGGTAATATCCGCAGTCCGTAACGTCCTTGGACACAGTTCGGCGAGTCTCTCCTTTTTATCTTCACATACTGCCCATAGCTCAGTTGGATAGAGCATCAGCCTTCTAAGCTGAGGGTCACTGGTTCGAATCCAGTTGGGCAGGCCAATCCGCTCAAGGCTCGATCACTTCTGCAGCCAAGTTCTTCTCTCTCATCTCCCGATTGTTTTCTGGACATGATCCTCGCCGTACTCAACACATCGTTTCAGGACGGGAGCGCTGGCTGCTTATGATGTACCCTGGCAACGAGATATTGAGCGCCAGCTCTTCTATAACGGATATAGCCCCGCCATAGAAGAGCTGGCGCTCAATTTGCTTAATGGAAGCAACGTGTCAGTATTTGTAGTCGCCCTTTGCGTTCCCACGCAGTTTAAGAGTGAGCTCTGACGCGGAGCTTCTCTGGTGTAGGACTTAAGGGTGGCGCCTTGAGGCAAGACTACCTCACGTGCGCCACTCATTTTCAGACTTACGGAGCCTTGTACTCAAATGCGCCGATGTCGACCCCAGCGCCTTGCGGACGTGCAATACCATCCTTATCGGTTGGCGGGGCATAGGTTTGTATGCCCTTATCGATCAGCTGCGAAGTGGACGCCAGACGGTAGTCGCCGCTGCCGTCGATCTGGTAGTTCACGAAGCCGGGCGCCCCGGTCAAAATATTGCCCGTTTTCGTGCCCCCTCCTGGCATGCCAATCTCTTCATCGCGGTTGTTGTACACGTAATTGTTGGCAATGACGTTGGTGCCGGTCAGGGTGCCGACAACCCCGATTCCGCCTACGTTGCCAATCATCGAACCATTCGGGTTGTTGTCGTAGACGATATTGTTTTCGATAGTGATTGGCCCAGCTGCCGTGTAATTGATGAAGTCCGCGCCTTCGGCGAGGATGCCGACTTTGTTGCGGAACACCGTATTGTTAATGATGTAACCGCGCGCCCAATCATGGTTGACATGAATGCCAACACCACTGTTCTGATACGTCAGGTTGTTCTTGACCGTAAAGTCAGGGCTGGACATGTAGATGCCGTGGTAAAAGTGGCAGGTATAATTTGGGGGGCCGACGTGATGCACGACGTTGTTGACGACATCGTCAAAGCCTCCGCCGAAATAGCCATCTCCGGTAATACCTGCGCCGCCACGGTTATCGCACGGCGAGACATTGGCGATGTGATGCACATGGTTGTTGCTGAGGACGATATGGCTACCCTGCGCAAAAAGTCCCCTGCGCCAGCCGAGCGAGGACTGGCCATCAATATCAAAGCCGTCGATCACATTGTAGTTGCCCTTGATAACCCAGCCGCTGGTGTCGGACGTCGAGTTGCCCGGCACCAGTTTGGCGCCCCATTTGTTTTCGGACCAAAAATAAATCCGGCCTGTTGACGTGCCGCTGACCGTGGTGGTCATCGCCGGCACGGTATAGGTGCCGTCGGCCACATGGATCGTGGTATTGGGCTGGGCCACGCTCGCTGCCTTGGCGATGGTCTTGAATGGAGAGGCTTGCGTGCCGGCATTGGAGTCGCTGCCGGTGGTCGCCACGTACAGGTGGTTCGCGGTATTAGGCGGGGTACGTACCGAAGCAGGTGCAGGTGCAGGCGCAGGTGCAGGAGAACGATTCGGTTTGCCTTTGATGCCTCCGGCAGCTAACAGTATTGCGTCACTTTCGTTCGTGGAAGCCGCATTAACGTTCCCATCAATGTCACCACCGCCTCCGCAGGCGGTCAATAAGACGGTTGCACAGGCAAAAGACAATGTCGCCATCGACACGCGGTGTGAATTTAAGTAAGCCAAATCAGTCCCTTTCAGACAGTAAAACAATGCTTCTAACGAGCCACTGTTTTCTCAGAGCAATTCCAAGCGGAAATAGTTCCGGTTCTATCTGACGGGCAAGCTGAAAAAGGGAAACAAAATGTTTCTGTGCGGCGAGCTTTAAATTGCGTAGAGGATAACGAGTTACGAAATTCTCAGCATTTCCTTCCTAATTATTTAATGTTTGCAATGTATCACATTGGCATCGTTTCCTGATTGAATACACAAGACTGCTGTACTCGAATGTCAACTACGAAAAGTATTGAAACCTAATTTGATAGAGGAGGAGAGAGGTGGTCCCGAAAATTCGGACAGTAGGATAAGTGGCGGCTTTGCTTCGCAATCTCGGCCGGAGGGCCGAATACAGGAGCGCCAGCATGACGAAGAGAACAAGACGGAACCACTCAGGGACCTTCAAGGCGAAAGTGGCATTGGCGGCGCTGCGCGGCGATAAAACGCTGATCGAGATCGCGCAGCATTATGAAGCCCATCCGAATCAGGTGACCGATTGGAACAGGCAATTGCTGGAACGGGCTGCCGACGTGTTTGACGGCGGCTCAAGCGCCGTCGAGGCCGACAACGAGCCAGACATCCAGACGCTGCCTGCGAAGATTGGGCAATTGGCACTGGAGAATGATTTTTTTAAACGGCGCACTCATCAAGGCGGGATTGCTGAGCGCAAAGAAATGATCGATCGCATTCACGATGTGCCGGTGGCTCGGCAATACCAAGTGAGAGCGCGGCGGGATCGAACGCTATCTGGCGTTCTACAACCGCCGGCGTCCTCGCAGCGCGTTTGACGGCAGCACGCCGGATGCGTTTTACTACTGAAACCTTCCTGCCCTTCAGGAGGCGGTATCGATGGCAGGTTGGATTACCCACCATCCGCAAAGCCCCACTTAACGAAGTCAAATTCGTGTCCAACCAAACGGGGCCATTTCTGAGGATTGAAAAGAAATTATCGAAAAAGCAGATTCCAACACTATGTTTTGATTTGAGCGTATCGAAATTTCATACTTATTTTCCCTAGCTCTCTTGCTAGATTGAAAAGCACGTGGAAAGAAACTGCGGGAGGAGGACTATACGCTTGAGCCACAACGCAAAAAAAGAAAGGTGCGGCGTGCACGTGACTCTTACCTAAGTGTTTTGTCACTCAGTCCATTTCATCACTACATTTGTGCATGTACCCAATGAATGATTACAGCCGAGCAGTGCAGTCTTATCAACAAACGCCGCTGAATGCAGCGCAGCCTTATCAACAACTGCCGCTGAAAGACGAGCAGAATGGCGACACAATCGATGTGGCAAAGAATCTCCTTGCCTTGATGGAATATCGATGGATGATATTAGGCATTGCGTTGCTGGCGATGCTGGTCGGCGCCGCCTATGCATTCATTGCCAGACCAGTATTTGAAGCCAATATCCTCATTCAGGTCGATGAGAATGTTGCTCAGACAAAGAACAATTTTCTGACTGATCTGTCAGGAACCTTTGACAAAAAAACCGGTGTGACAACCGAAATGGAGGTGTTGCGTTCACGTAATGTATTGTCTCGCGTGGTGGACAATACACATTCGTATATCAGCGTAAAGCCGAATTATTTTCCTGTTATTGGATCCTGGGTCGCCCGCCTCAATAAAGGCATTTCAACGCCAGGTCTGGCAGGTTGGAATAGCTTTGAGGGTTATGTGTGGGGGGCGGAGCAGGCTACCGTTCCCTTGTTCAACGTCCCCGATAGGTTGAAAGGAAAGGATTTTATCCTTACTGCGCAAGGCAACAATCGATATCGCGTGCAGCAACCAGATCAAGGCATTGATTTCATATCCCGGATAAACGAAACCATTAAGGTTCCATCCGCCCATGGTGACATGGAATTGCTCGTTACCAGTATGGCGGCAAATCCTGGCGCGCAATTTATCTTGACGCGTAGCTTCGAAGTGGAGGCCATTGAAAAGCTGGAAAAGTCACTGAAAATTGCCGAAAAAGGGAAGCAGTCAAACATTATCAATGTCCGGCTTGAAGGAGCGGATCCAAAAGAAGTTAGCACTATCGTCAATGAGGTGGGACGCGAATATATTCGACAGACCTTCGACTATAAAGCGGATGAAGCCGAAAAATCACTCTCCTTCCTTAACAAGCAATTGCCTGTCCTAAAGCAGGAACTGGAGAATGCGGAGGCGAGGTATAACAAGGTCCGAAACACCTATTCAACAGTCGATCTAGGCGAGGAGTCGAAGGTGATTGTTCAACAGGCCGCGGCCCTCCAGACAAAGATGCTTGAATTGGGGCAGAAAAGGCAGGAAATGCAGGTTCGCTACACAAATGCGCACCCGGTTATGGAGATGATCACCGGACAGATAAAGCAGGTCGAGCAACAAATCGAGAGTGTTAATGCAAGAATCAAACGCATGCCTGCCATCGAGCAGGAAGTACTGCGCGCGACACGCGACGTGAAGGTCAATACTGAGCTCTACACAAACTTGTTAAGCACGGCACAACAACTGCGGCAAATCAGCGCAAGCAGGTTAGGAGGATCCCGCCTACTTGATATGGCTGCTGTACCGGTAAAGCCGAAATCCCCGAATCGCACAGCAGTTATTTCGTTTGCCGCGATTTTAGGGCTTGTATTAGGTGCGGGGGCCGCCTTTGTACGGAAAAAGCTGAGCGGCGAACTTCCAGATCCGTACACTCTGGCAGATCGGCTTGGGGTATCTGTGAGTGCGACGATCCCGCACAGCCTCGAACAAGAGCGCCTTTATCAACAGATCCGCAATAAGGAAAAGACAGTGTCCGTCCTTCCTTGTGTCGCGCCAGCAGACAGCGCTGTCGAAAGCCTGCGCGGTTTCCGCACTCTGTTGCAATCGACACTGACCAAGTCAAGCAACAACATTATTTTAATAACCGGGCCAACACCGGAGGTTGGAAAATCCTTTGTTTCTGCCAATTTTGCGGCAGTACTGGCATCGAACAACAAAAAGATTTTGCTAGTCGATGGCGATATGCGTAAAGGACATCTCCATTGTTACTTCGGCCTGGAACGAGGGATTGGGCTGTCAGATGTGCTCAGAAATCAAGCAAACCTGGACAACGCTGTCCATAGAGACATCGTGGAGAATGTCGACTTCATTTCAACCGGAACACTACCACTGCAGCCTGCTGAGCTCCTCGCACATCCGAATTTTGAGGAGCTGCTTCACTCAATGTCACCACGATATGACTTCATATTGGTCGATACCGCACCCGTGCTCGCATTCGCAGATGCCATTATCCTCGCCGCGCATGCCGGAGCAATTTATAACGTTGTCCGCGACAGAGTTAGTACCGTAGAGGAGATTCAAGAAACCGTACGCCGTCTGATGCAGACAGGGTGCCGGGTTACCGGGACGGTATTCAATGATATGAAGGGTAAGTCCAGCTATCTTTACGGATATGGTCCGCGTGCGGGAAACCGGTATGGATGGTAGCAGGTACAAGATATAACGGTGGCAAACAACCCAGATCATCCAGCAAAGATTAGTTCAATCTTATGCGCCCGTGACACGGATCGAGAAGCGAGTAGCCTTGAAACAGTTAATCCTCCAGATCCGTCGAATGTTGCCAAGAAGCCAGTTTGCGAGAGGGGTTTCCGTACTTGTCGGCGGCACGGTTGGTGGACACATTCTTACAGTCCTTTCTGCACCTGTACTTACACGCCTTTACCGCCCAGAGGATTTCGGTCTATTAGCGGTATTTGTCGCCTTGTTTTCAATCGTCGGCGCAATTGCCAGCCTTCGGTACCAAGCTGCCATCGCACTACCTGACAACGACAAAGAAGCAGACGCTCTTCTTCTACTGAGTCTGATTGTTGTGTTGGTTGTCTCGGGATTGACAGCCATACCGGTCATACTGTTTCCAAAGGAAATCGCGCAGCTGCTGAATACCCCATCCCTCGCCGGACATCTTTACTTGCTGCCAGCCGCCATTGTTTTTATAGGCGTCTATCAGACCCTCAATGTCTTCGCGATTCGTAATAAAGCGTTCATACCGATTGCAAGAACGAAGATAACTCAAACGGTTACTACCCTGGGTATTCAGCTTGCGGGCGCAAAATTCGGTGTTCTTGCTCTTATGATCGGGCAGGTGGCAGGGCACGCGACAGGGGCGGTGTCATTGACGTCTCAAATATTGAATGGACGCTGGCACCAATTGGCACACGTCAAAATGCCGGCCATATATAAAGTCGCTTATCGCTACAAATACTTTCCCTTGTGTGGGACATTGACTGCGTTATTTAATACCGTTGGAGCGCAGATACCTTCGATTCTGTTCGCCGCATTGTTTAGTCCAGCTGCAGCTGGCATATATATTCTTGCCAACCGCGTTTTGTCGGTCCCGATGTTACTGTTGGGACAAGCAACTTCAGATGTATTTTATTCACGTGCCGCCGAGATTAGCCGCGAAGGCAAGCTCGGGCCGCTGACAGCATTAATCCATTCCCGTCTGACGCATATCGCGATGCCGCCGACACTGGTTCTGATAGTTGGCGGTCCGGAGATTTTTACCTGGGTCTTCGGGCCTGCATGGCAGGAGGCCGGCGTGTTTGCGAGGTGGCTCGGCCCATGCCTTTATCTGGAGCTACTTACATTGCCGGCAATTTCCATATTCGCAGTGGTGGATAAGCTTGGCACTCGGCTAATGTTCGAGTCAGTTTCACTGGTTATCGGTCTCGTGGCGATTATCGCGGGTGCCTACACCGGTGACATCCTTACGGGAGTCGCTTTTCTTGCTATCGGTAGCATGGTTTATCGGACAAGCATGCTGACCTATCTGGCCAGAATTTCAGGCAACAAGTGGAGTGAAATTTGGCGGCCGCCGCTTATGGCACTGCTCTGGTCGATACCTTTAGTGTCGCCAATTATTTTGATCAAAATCTTGAACATGGACCGTACGTTCTGGCTTTTAGCATTTGGAACCACTATTGTGTTTATTGTCACTCGTTACGTTTGCCTTATGAAATTAGTCTGGAAATGATCAGGTGATTGCTTCCTGAAGCGAGAGTAAGTGATTGCATTGTAATTACGACGTCCGATTGCCCAACTACGAATTCTTTCAGTGGCGCAGCACATATTCAAAGCGATTGCCACGTACAGATTTTTAATGCAAGCGAAGAATTGAGTTGAAATCTGAATACGACGGATACGGAATTAATGAACGCAAAGGATCTATACCGGCATCTGTGGATCAAGGAGCCGTCGATACCTATTTTTTCCAGGGGCTGGTGGCTTGACGCGACCGCGGGCAGCGAGAACTGGGACGTCGCCTTGGTAAGGAAAGGCGGCCAGGTCATGGCTGCCATGCCATATGTAGAACGCAGCCGTTATGGGATGAAAGTGCTCAGCCAACCGCCGTTGACACAGACACTCGGCCCATGGATTCGTCCCATGGACGCGGGCACGAGTGAGGCCAAGAAACTCGAACAAGAAAAAGATCTGATGCAAGATTTAATCGATCAACTTCCAGCCTTCGACTATTTCAATCAAAACTGGCATTACAGCAACACGAACTGGCTGCCATTTTTTTGGAAGGGATTCAATCAAACGACCAAGTATACCTATGTGCTGACTGACATTCAACATCCGGAAAAGCTGTGGGCCGGCTTTCAGGGAAATGTGCGCAGAAACTGCAAGGCAGCTTCAGAACGGTATTGCGCTACGGTCCGGGATGACCTGCCGCTCGAAGATTTCCTTGCATTGAACCACAAGACATTTGAGCGTCAGGGATTGGCAGTTCCATACTCCGATGAATTTCTCAGGCGGTTGGATGCCGCCTGTGCGGAGAAAGAGTGTCGAAAGTATTACATCGCGGTTGATCCGGAAGGCCGTCACCATGCCGGCTGCTATGTCGTCTGGGATGAAAATAGTGCTTATGGGTTGATAAATGGATCAGACCCCACATTGCGTCACAGTGGCGCACTGAGTCTTTGCTTCTGGCATGCAATCCAGGACGCAGCTAACGTGACACATCGATTCGATTTTGATGGATCAGTGCTGGAACCCGTTGAGCGATTTGTCCGCTGCTTCGGTGCGACGCAGGTTCCTTATTTCAGTGTCAGCAAAACGCCTTCCCGGTTGTTGCGTATGCGAGAAACCTTATTTTCACTGTCAAGATGAGCCAATAATGTTCTCCATATCATTTCCCGACAGCTGTCGTAAAGAACGGTCCTGGATCTGTGCGGTATTGCTCGGGGAATTTCTCGGTCTGGAGCATGATATTCGTTTCGACAATGAAGATTCGATACGCATCAGTGCCGAAGGGAAGATGCTCGAACTGAGCGACGCGTTTTTTAAAAATGCCAGCGCCAACTGGCTGTTACCTGAAACACTGCCTAGCCGTCCGTTGAAGCAATGGCTTGTTCCGGACAGCGGCTTTCTCCCTAGGCTGGTCAAACCTTCCGTGCCAGTCATATTTGGCCGTGCAGGATTTGAGATGCACAATGGCAAAGCTTTACTTGGACCGGATATTTTTGGTTCCGCTTTCTTTATGCTGTCACGCTATGAAGAAGCGGTTAACAAACAGCGCGATATACATGACCGTTTTCCCGCCAGTGCTAGTCTGGCCTATAGGGAGGGCTTTCTCGATCGGCCAATTATCGACGAGTATGTGGAGATTCTATGGTCTGCCATTACGCGACTCTGGCCACAAGTCACACGCCGACAGCATGTATATAAAACAGTCGTTAGCTGCGACGTGGATCAGCCGTATCACCCAAGCGCAATATCATTCTATCGAATGGCACGCAACACCGTTGGCAGGATGGTCCGTAGCCGAAGCCTAACTGGCGCGTGCAATCCGGCACTTAATTACCTTGGCGGCCGTCATCGCGACTTGCGGCATGATCCGTATTACAACAAGGTTAACTGGATCATGGATGTCAATGAAAAGGCTGGCAACGTTGTGGCATTCAACTTTATCCCTGAGATCACTAATCCTGCGTTCGACGGTATCTGCCAAATCAACGATCCAGCAGTTGTGGCCATGTTTAAGAGAATCGACGTGCGGCAACATAAAATTGGCATCCATCCAGGCTACAACACTTACCAGAGCGTGGAAAGAACACGTTCGGGATTGAATAAGCTCCTCAATGTCTTATGCGAGACCCATATCGATCAACAGGTCACTGGAGGCCGCAATCACTATTTACGGTGGTCAACGAAAACGCCGGCCGTATGGGAAGCAACAGGACTCCGCTACGATAGCACCTTATCCTATGCTGATCATGCAGGCTTTAGATGCGGGACATGTCGTGAATACGCGATGTTCGATCTGCACGCAAGGGAACCACTCAGAATTAAACAAAGGCCACTGATATGCATGGATGGCTCTGTTGTGATTTATATGGGATATGGATTGACTGAAGAAGCGTTCGCCGAGATTGAGAAGCTAAAAAAAGCTGCACATAAAGTGCAAGGCAATTTCACCCTGTTATGGCACAACTCGTTTCTAGAGGAAAAATGTGCACAAACCCTTTACTGCGACGCTATTAAATGAAAATTCGGAATCACGAAACGATCTAAATCGACATGCGGCCAATCTGCCCGGTCGAAAAATGGCGACAACGCTGCTTAGTTTGTAAAGGCAATGAGATGAAAAACGTTAAACCGCTCACGTCAAGAATGGCAAACGTGGCGTTTCTCATGCTCTTTCCTGGCTTCTTTTTCTATCACGCAGCCTTGGGGATTCAAGCTATTCCGCCAGTTTTAGGCGGTTACTTCTCGCCCGTCGCTTTGATGATTACACCGATTCTCTTGATCCTTTATATCGGCGATCTGCAAAAACAAAAAAATATTTTCACAAGAATCGACTGTGCGTTTCTCGCGTTTCTCATATATTTCGTTTTCGTTATTTCGGTTAATTCAATTTTCTTTAACGCGTATGATGAACTTGTGACATCGCACTTGGTTGCGGTTCTTCATTTCATTGTTGTATTTATCATTTTCAAATTTGCGGACTTCAAATCAAAAAAAATTTGGTGGATTGCATTGATGTGCTGGATCAGCATGACCTTGATTATTTTTTATTTATCAAGTGACGGTTTTTTTTATTTGCGAGAACAGGAAGCAACGACCAATCTGAAATACGTTGCGACATATCAGGGCTTTGGTCGGTCCTATTTCGTGACATTTCTGATATTGGCGCCTTTCATTCCCCGGATGCCATTGCGATTAGTGTTGTATATCTTTTCTGTTGCCGCCCTGTTTGTAAATGGCTCCCGTAGCGAGTTCGCCGCAGCCATAGTCGCGCTAGCACTGATTGAGATTGTTAACGCGAAGCATAGATTGATCGTTTTTTGTCTGGCAGTTGCGTTCGGCTTCCTCTTTACTTTTTACACCGCCGACATAGTTAATCTCTTACCTGAGAACAGAACGCTTCAGCTACTCGACCTTTCAAGATCAAGTTCCTGGGAAGAGAGAAATTACGTTTTTTCCCTCGCGCTTGAGACAATTATGAAATCCCCATTACTAGGCGACTATGGGAGCTATGTTGATAACGTCGGCGCTGGCCTATATGCCCATAATATCTTTTCAGCTTGGGTTGATCTCGGATTTCTGGGATTTGCATGGCTTTTGCTTATCCTAATAATCCCTTTGTGCATCCTCGCAGTGGACGCTTTTTTGTTGAAGTCGAAAGAGGATTTTTCGGAATGCCTATTGACATTTACCTTGGTGTCCGTAACGGTTTTTCTCCTTTTCACAACAAAGGAGTTTACTTTCATGCTTACTGGCGCAGCTCTCGGAAGATACGCACATTATCAATTTAGGAAACACAGTAGTGAACGATATTTTCGCGTATTAGCGCCAACTGATTTTAGGAAACAATCAAACGCAATGCCTGGACAGATCTGAAGTCGAAATGAGATTTTTTTCGTAGTGATTTGTTCTCATACTTACAGACAGCGATAATTCGTTTTTATCCGCCAGTTAACGCATCCAATAAATTCTTACCGACGTACCGTGTCGGCACCCAGCAGACGTGAGGCGTCGCTGGTAGATGCAGAATCTGCTTCCACTGTGAGGACATTATTCATGTTACGTGTCGCTGGTCTTGTCATATGGTTAGCCGCATGCGTAAATTGCGGGACAGTGATGGCCGTCAATCTGGCCACGGATGTTGCGGACCGGTTTAGCTGTGGCGAAGACGCCGAAGCACAAGTGTGGTTTTTATGGGATAAGGAAGTCAAAAGATATTTTGATCACGACCTCTTGGAAATTCGTTTGAAGGGGCAGGGTGACGTTTATGCCTTGTACGACTTTCAAACCTTTGCACATAATGCAGTCGCAATGGCGCGACGCTGCAATCGTACTTCGCGTCTGTTCGAAGTCGCGCAGCTTATCAGTAAAGCATATGAAGTCCTTGCGCCAGGCAATTTTCTTTCGCCCGGCCGACGCTGGATTTGCCGTGGCGGGAGCATCTGTAACGAGACAAACCATTTGCTGAACAAAGAAGTCATGCTCACCAGTGTCCAGTTTCTTGGACTGGCGTCTTCTGTTGCTAATGCTCTCGCGACTGCCGACCGACCTTTGAACTCTGCAGAGTACGCCTTCGTTAAAGAAACGACGGAAGTCATCACGGAGCACTTGCTTCGTTGGGGAGATGGCAGCGAGATCTCTAAACTGAATAAACTCGCCCAAGCGAAGCCAGAAGATGTAGCTGATGGATCATCTGCGCTGTTCTTTTCCGACAAGAATCTATGGCTAATTGCAATCTATGCAGAATTATCGGGGATTGTACGGGCACAGGGCCGATATGGGCTGACGATACCAGCGCATAAGCTTGCTCAGCTACGTCAGCACTTAAGCACACTATTGCGTTTCTTTTTGAAACGCGTTTCCGTTAGGAGCGTCGAGCATAGCTGGGTTGGGAAGATCGATGTGGCGGATATCGATCGCGGGTATTGGAGATCGTATGTAGACAACCAGTACGCGGGATATGACGGTGAGAAAAAGCCAGTGATATGTATGCCTGGAGAAAGCAGCAAATCTGGCGCAACGCCAAAATTTGTTATTCCGCCCACTTTGGCGACGCGTCGTCCGGACACTGGGTGGGATTTTAGTCATGCACGGCGTTTGGTGCATGCCTTCGATGCAATCTCTCGAAACAGGACAGCAATGCAATCCATCTTTTCGCTTCCCGATAAGGAAATACCTTCGGCAGAACTATTCCGGGATTTTGCGAATAATCTGATTGCCATCATGTGGAATGGTGACTTGGTTGAGCCACTGTTATCCAACTACTGGAGCGGCGCCAATGGATGGTTTCGAGTTGCATACGACAACGGCACCGGAGAATGCAGAGAGGGATATCCACCGTATGGCATGACCGAATCCTTCGTGACGGGCGGATATGTTACCTGGGCTAGATATCGGCCCGAGATCGGATTGCTTGGTAAGAGCATATATATGCTGATCAGTGATCCTGACGGTACACGTTCCCCATTCATCACCAAATACTATTCCGACCTCAGCAGCGATGCCGATAAACAAACAAATTCTCGTACCAAGTTTGCGTTCTTTCCCACCCTAGTTGGTATCGGCATTCATTAAAAGGGTTACACATGAAACGTGCTCTCTCTTTGCACATTTCGCGTAAAGGCTGCTTAATGTCGGATAAATCGGATTTGCGCAATATCTTCTTGCACCACACGCTGCTCAATGCCGGTGGGATTATTGCAGGGCAGCTGATAATGTTGTTCGGGATACCCATACTGGCAAGGAAATACACGTCGTCGGAGTTTGGTATTTATGCCAGTCTGGTCGCGGTTTGCAACGTCTTCGGCACCAGCGCTGCGCTGCGCTTCGATATGGCGCTGCCAGCGACGCTGCCGGGGGAGATGTCATCCATGTACCGGCTGAGCTTGTTGGCATGTGCGGCCAGCCTGCTGTTCGGTACGCTCGCTGTAGCGCTGAACCTGCATCGGCACATCCCTTGGCCGCAGCCATTGGCCGCAACGGCATTGGCGCTGCTATGCGTAGTCACTGGCACGCTGCAGGCACTGGTTTCAATCTCCAATGCGGCGCTGGTTCGGCGCGGCCAATTTCTTCATACTGCACTTTTGCGGATTTTCCAGCCCGCCGCCTTCATTACGGCGGCGCTTCTGATGTTACCCGGCGGTTTGCCAGCTGCGTTTGCCATCAGTCTTGTCGTTGCCGCGCTATCTGGCCTCGCACTCTCACGGCGGCAGCTCATAGCGCCTGCCTGCGTTCGAGCAAAACAGGTCGCACGCAAATACTGGGAATTCCCAGTGTTAGGCGTGCCGATGAGCATATTAGATTCTCTGGCGCTGGCGATGCCGCTTCTGTTCATCGTTCAGCACTACGGTAACGCGACGGGTGGAAATTATTCCCAAGTGCAAAGGCTGGCTGCCGCGCCGCTGATCCTGTGTGCCGGCGCCATCGCCCAGGTTTTTTACAAGCATGCCGGCGATTTGGCGCGCGCCGGACAATCGGCGCGGCCGCTGATGTGGCAGACGGTCGGCGGCCTGAGCTTGATCGGCGTGACGCTCATCTTACTAACAGCGTTGGTCGGGGAGCCGGTGTTCTCACTGTTACTCGGCAAGGGTTGGCGTACCGATTCGCAATATCTGTTGCTGATGCTCGTGCCCGCCGTATTCCGCATGAGCGTCTCCCCAGTCACCTCAATCTTCCCAATCACGAGGCAAAACAAGCTAGGCGCGCTGTGGCAAGTGATATACATGGCAGCAACATGGAGCATGTTGAGTTACGCCAGCACGCATTTGTCCCTTGACGGACTCCTTCTGGCGATTTTAATCAATGAACTGATCTTGTACGCTTTTTATCTTTGGCTGGCGGATCTCGCAGCGCGTCGATTCGAAAGGACGGTGATTCAATGTGCGGTATAACTGGATTTCTAGCGGCGCAGGCGATCCCGGCTGAGCCAATTGCGAGAATGACCGATCTGATCCGTCATCGTGGCCCGGACGACGAGGGCTTCTTGCTATTTCAGTCTCCTGTATCACAACCGCTCGTATGTGGCGGCGTCGACACGCCGAAGAACAGCTTTGCGGCAAGTCTCGCGTATTCGCCGACCCATACGATCGCCGAATGCAAGGACGTGCCTGTCAAGATGGCCCTCGGCCACCGTCGTCTCGCAATCATCGATCTGAGCGCGAGCGGTCACCAGCCGATGTGTACGCCCGACCGCCGCTACTGGATCGTGTACAACGGCGAGATCTATAACTATATCGAGCTGCGCAGCGAACTAGAAGCCATTGGCTACTGCTTTCATTCCCAATGCGACACCGAGGTTGTGCTTGCCGCGTATGCAATCTGGGGGCCGCAATGCCTACATCGCTTCAACGGCATGTGGGCATTTGCGATTTACGATACCCAACGCAAGGAATTGTTTCTCGCGCGAGACCGCTTCGGCATCAAGCCCTTGTACTACTGGGTTGCGCCCGACGGCACCTTCTGCTTCGGATCGGAAATAAAGCAGTTCACCGCCTTCCCGGGTTGGGCAGCGTCGCTCAATGCGAAAGCCGCCTACGATTTCTTGGTCTGGAGCGTAATGGATCATACAGACGAGACCTTGTTCTCGCGGGTGCATCAGCTCAACCAAGGGCATTTTATGTGTCTGAGCGGCCTGCAAATTGCTGTTGATACCGATGGGCGGGTCGCGTCGACTCGTTGGTATGAGCTGCACGGGGAAAACTTCGATGGCACGTTTGCCGATGCAGCGGACATGTTCAGGGACCGATTTACCGATGCAGTGCGCCTGCATTTGCGCGCCGATGTCGCAGTCGGTTCATGCCTGTCAGGCGGACTCGACTCCTCGTCCATTGTCTGTGTGATGAACCGGTTGCTGCAAGAGCAAGACGCGACCCATTTACAAATGACCTTCTCCGCCTGTGCGAACGATAAACACGTCGACGAGCGCGAGTGGATCGACGAAGTCGTGCGGGCCACCGGCGTGGATGCGCATTACGTGTATCCCGAACTCGATAAGCTTTTTCTGGAATCGCCCGCTATAACCTGGCACCAGGACGAGCCGTTCGGCAACACCAGCACCTACGCGCAATGGAGTGTATTTCGGCTCGCTGCTGACAACGGCGTGAAAGTGATGCTGGACGGGCAGGGCGCTGACGAGCAACTTGCTGGCTACCATTCGTATTTCGGTGCGCGATTCAATGCCCTGCTTCGCACCGGGCGCTTGTTACACCTATGGAGGGAAATCCAACAGACCAAGCGCGCGCATGGCTATTCTGAGCTGCGCGCGATGATGTACCTCGCCGACGCACTGCTGCCAGAGATCATTAAGCAGCCGCTGCGCGCCTTTGTCGGACGTACCTATAGCAATCCCCCCTGGTTAAACCTCGAAGCACTGGGGGTGGAGCCAAGCAACCCACTGACGCGCTCAGGTGCCTACAGAAACAGCATCGGCAGTATGTCAAGGGCACAACTCACCACTAACAACCTGCAAATGCTGTTGCATTGGGAAGATCGCAGTTCCATGGCGCACTCGGTAGAGTCGCGTGTCCCGTTTTTAGACTATCGACTGGTGGAGTTTGTGCTTGGTTTGCCGGACGAGTTCAAATTGTCAGGGGGCGTCACAAAGCGGGTACTGCGCACCGGCATGAGCAGCATATTGCCTGTGCGCATACGCGACCGTACGGACAAACTGGGCTTTTCCACGCCAGAAAGTGCCTGGGTACGTGAACGTGCGCCAGACCTGTTTAGAAAAAAAATGCGCAATGCAGTCGAAGTCAGTGGTGGTGTTCTCGACCATGCATGCTTTGACATGCTGGAAGACATCATCAGCGGGAAAAGGCGGTTCAGCTTCGCACCATGGCACGTAATCAATTTTGGAGAATGGATTGAAACCTTTTCTGTGACCGTACGGTAATCCCCCATTTTTGAAGCGGCCTGAAAGTAGAAGCTATGCGGCCAAGGCCAATTTCTGCTTCGGGGTGATACCGCCGATGGCCATCATGCATGAAATCCATCGACCAGACTGCATTGGCTTTATCGGGCTCCGCCAGCGGCTGCGGCTTTTCGCGTACCAGGCGCTTTTTCGGCTTGATGCGCAAGTTCAACTCCAGCTCACGATAGATGCGGTACACGCGCTTGTGATTCCAGCCAAAGCCCTTGACGTTGCGCAGGCAAAGAAAGCACAGTCCAAAGCCCCAATTGCGTTGGCTGTTCGTCAGCCTGATATCAGCCAGTCCGCGATCTTGCTGTTTTCCAGCGATAGCTTGGTCTGGTAGCGGTAGCAGGTCCGGCTAATGCCAAACGCGGTACACGCCACGCGAATGCTGACCGCCTTGTGTTGCACTGCCCATTGCGCCATCTCGCGTCGGTAAGATGGCTTCCCCATTTTTTTTGCATGGTCTCCTGGATGATTTCCGCCTTGAGCCGCTCTTCGGTGTACATCTTCTCGAGCCGACGATTCTCTTCTTCGAGATCCTTCATGCGCGCCATCATCGGCGCATCCATGCCGCCGTATTTGCTGCGCCACCGGTAAAACAGCGCTGAACTCATGCCGTGCTCTCGGCATATTCAAATACGCTTACTTTACGGGAGGATTACCAGATTGCACCTTTGCTTGTTACATCAAATTTTTACGCTAAGGTGCGCGCTTTCCTGATCGATTAATAAAGTGAATAAGTTAAGGTAAATCCGGCTTCGAATCATCAAAATCTAATACTTATTCTTTTAGTCGCGAGTCATTAAAGTGGTAACAAAATATGAAATAACCCCTTTTTGCGGCTTCAGATTTTTTGTCTGTAGCTGCAAGCCAAGGAAGTGAAATGATTTAAACGGGTTAATTAGCATTATCGTTAAACAAGAAATCGTTAGATGCTTTCTGCATGCCATTTATTTCGTGCATGAGGAGCAGTGAATATCGTCTTTAGAGAAATGCGTAGCGCGAGGCAACCTCGATATCCTCAAGATGGTCATTAAGAGGATCGGAGCTGTCATGATTTCTTCTGACCACAATATCATGATCACCAACTCAGGCATGTT
>UEXY01000106.1_pt1 | contig 63949 bp, 65 predicted proteins | sample 4301061 | NCBI WGS metagenome assembly UEXY01 (sample SAMEA4773184, study PRJEB27434) | metagenome | biome: 2259; feature: agricultural soil; material: soil | place: USA | collected 2014-09 | depth 0.25 m | reverse complement strand
TCATGTGCGGATACAGCGCGTAGTTCTGGAACACCATCGCGATATCCCGATCCTTCGGTTCCAGCCGGTTCACGACGCGGTCGCCAATCACGATTTCGCCGCCGGTGATGTCTTCCAGGCCGGCGACCATGCGCAGCAGGGTCGATTTGCCGCAACCGGAAGGACCGACCATCACGACGAATTCGCCATCGACGATGCTGATCGAGATGCCGTGGATGACGGCGACGCCTTTGGCGTCATTGCCGTAGGTTTTCGTAATGTCTTTTAAATGAACTTGTGCCATGTGTTTTCTTGCTTCCGTTGCGTCATATGCCACCGGATCCCGGCTTCCGCCTGGATAACGCAGCTGTTTCCAATCGCGCACGCGCTCTTGGACATCCGTGTCACTTTTCCGAGTCAACCAATCCTTTTACGAACCACCTTTGCATGATCACGACCACCAGTCCAGGCGGCAGCATTGCCAGGATCGCGGTCGCCATCACCATGTTCCACTCCACCGCCGCGTCGCCGCCTGCGATCATCGTCTTGACGCCGATGCCGATCGGATACATGTCCTGCCCGGTCGCGATCAGCAGCGGCCACAGGTATTGGTTCCAGCCGTAGATGAACATGATCACGAACAGTGCAATCACGTTGGTGCGCGACAGCGGCCACAGCACATCCTTGAAGAAACGCAGCGGACCGGCGCCATCGATGCGCGCCGCTTCGGCCAGCTCTTCCGGCACCGTCAGGAAAAACTGCCGAAACAGGAAGGTCGCGGTCGCCGACGCGATCAGCGGGATGGTCAGGCCAGCATAGGTGTTCAGCATGCCGAAGTCGGACACCACCTGGTAGGTCGGCGTGATGCGCACCTCGACCGGCAACATCAGCGTGACGAAAATCATCCAGAAGAATAGCGAGCGTCCCGGGAAGCGGAAATACACGATCGCAAATGCGGACAGCATGGAGATCGCAATCTTGCCGACGGCAATGATCAACGCGGATACCAAGCTGACCCACATCATTTGCGCCACCGGCGGCACCGTGACGTAGCCGGAGGCGCCCTGGGTGAACACCGCGGCATAGTTATTGAAGAATTGCGTGCCCGGCACCAATGAAATCGGCGCCATCGCTGCCTGCTCCGCAGTCTGGGTGCTGGCGACGAATGCGACGTATACGGGAAATGCGACGATCGCCACACCGAGGATCAACACGATGTGGCTGATGAAGTCGAGGACGGCGCGTCTTTCAATCATGAATATTGCACCTTCTTTTCAACGTACTTGAACTGCACGACCGTCAACGCCACCACGATCGCCATCAGCACCACCGACTGCGCCGCCGAGCTGCCGAGATCGCCGCCCTTGAAGCCGTCCAGGAATACCTTGTACACCAGGATCTCGGTATCCTTGCCCGGACCGCCCTGCGTGGTCGCCTCGATGATTGCGAAGGTATCGAAGAACGAATACACGATGTTGATTACCAGCAAAAAGAAGGTGGTCGGCGACAGCAACGGAAACACGATGGTGAAGAAGCGCCTGACTGGACCGGCGCCGTCGATCGCGGCGGCTTCGATCAGGGATTTCGGTATCGATTGCAGGCCGGCCAGGAAGAACAGGAAGTTGTAGCTGATCTGCTTCCATACCGCCGCCATCACGATCAGGATCATCGCGTGGCGGCCGTCGAGCAGGTTGTTCCATTCAATGCCGAGGTGGCGCAATGCATGCGCAATGATGCCGAGCGTCGGGCTCATCAAGAACATCCATAACACGCCGACCACCACCGGCGATACTGCATACGGCCAGATCAGGAAGGTCTTGTAAATCGCCGCCCCCTTCACGATCCGGTCGGCGAATACGGCGAGGATCAGCGCCAGTGCCAGCCCGAAAAATGCGACCAACACTGAAAAGATCGCGGTCGTCTTGAACGACTCGAGATAAAGCGCGTCATTGAACAGGTCGTGGAAATTGTCGAGCCAGACGAACTGGGAGGTAGTGCCGAACGCATCCTGTATCAATACCGACTGATACAAAGCCTGGACGGCCGGCCAGAAAAAGAACAAAAGCGTGATTGCTATCTGCGGTGCGACCAGCGCATAGGGAAGCCAGGCCGATTTGAAGCGCGCGCGTTTTTCCATTTTGATTTTGTGCGGTGACGGAAGGGTGGAAGGGCTGGAACGGGGAACTTGCGCCCCATCCCTGCCTCCCCCGAGCAAGGGGGAAGGCTCCTCGCATTCGCAGGAAGATGAACCCGAAACTCGAGCTTACTTATTCGCCTTCTCGAACCTCGCCAGCAACTCATTGCCGCGTTTGACCGCCGCGTCGAGTGCTTCCTTCGCCGTTTTCTTGCCGTTCCAGACCTGCTCGAGCTCCTCCTCGGTCGCAGTGCGGATCTGCGGCAGGTTGCCGAGCCGGACCCCGCGCGATTTGGCGGTGGTCTTCACGATCATCTGCTCCACCGCGACTTGTGGCCCAGGTGCGGTCTCATAGAAACCGGACTTCCGGGTCAGGTCATAAGCCGCAGTCGTGATCGGCAAGTAGCCGGTTTCCTGATGCCATTTCGCCTGGATTTCCGGCTGCGACAGGAATTTGAGGAACCTGGCGACGCCCTTGTATTCGTCTGGCTTCTTGCCCGACATCACCCACAGCGACGCGCCACCGATGACGGTATTTTGCGGCGCGCCCGGCACATCGTTGTAATAAGGCAGCGACGACACCCCATACTTGAACTTCGCATTTTTCGAGATGTTGGCGTAGGCACCGCTGGACGACGTCACCATCGCGCATTCGCCGGAGTAAAACTTCGCCTCCGCTTCATTCTTGCGGCCGGCATAGACGAAATAACCCTGCTTGTGCCAGTTCGCCAGGTTCTCGATATGCCGCACGTGCAGCGGGCTGTTGATCTTCAGGCGTGCGTCCATGCCGCCGAATCCGTTGTTCTTGGAAGCGTACTCGACGTTGTGCCAAGCCGAGAAGCTCTCCAGGTGCACCCAGGACGGCCAGCCGGTGGTATACGGGCATTTTTCACCGTTGGCCTTCAGCTTGGCCGCGGCACTGACCACTTCCTGCCAGGTTTTCGGGGGCTTGTTGGGATCGATACCCGCTTTCGCGAACATGTCCTTGTTGTAATAGAACACGGTGGTCGAACTATTGAACGGAAAGGACAGCATGTCGCCATTGGGCGAAGTGTAGTAGCCGGCCACCGCAGGCACATAGACCGAGGGATCGAACTTTTCACCGGCGGCCTTCATCACTTCGGTAATCGGTTTGATGGCGCCCTTGGAATACATCATGGTGGCGGTGCCGACCTCGAACACTTGCTGAATGTGCGGCGCATTGCCGGCGCGATAGGCAGCAATCGCAGCGGCCATCGCTTCGTCATAATTGCCTTTGAAGACCGCGGTAACCTTGTATTCGGACTGGCTCTTGTTGAACTGGTCGGCGAGGCCGGCGACGCGCTCGCCGAGCGCGCCCTGCATCGCATGCCACCAGGTGATTTCGGTTGCGGCATGGGCGGAAGCGGCCATCGTCGCGCACAGGCTCGCAGCCACCAGGGTTTTCAGGTGAATTTGCATGCTTGTCTCCTTTTTGATTTTGTATGTATCGTATGACCGTTGCATTACGATAACTTAAAGCTTGCGCGTGACGCTTATAATTTGATTTTGCAACGCAATAGCGCCAAGCAAAGCTGCCCAAGTGTAACGCTCTTGCGTGATTTCTGTTTTTCACCATGCCGAAATGAATCGTCTTGCTCTCTACGCCCGCCTGGTCCGCCTCGACAAGCCGATCGGCATCCTGCTGTTGTTATGGCCTACGCTCGCCGCATTGTGGTTCGCGTCGGATGGCCATCCGGACTGGTCGCTGGTCGCGATCTTCAGCCTCGGCACCGCGCTGATGCGCTCGGCCGGATGCGCGATCAACGATTACGCAGATCGCGATTTCGACAAGCACGTCAAGCGCACCGCAGAACGCCCGCTCACCAGCGGCCGCATCGCCGCGTGGGAAGCAGTGATGGTCGCCTCGGTACTGGCGCTGGTGTCGTTCGCGCTGATCCTGCCGCTCAATACACTGACCAAGCAATTGTCGGTCGCCGCCGTGTTGATCGCCGCCAGCTATCCGTACTTCAAGCGTTTTTTCGCGATTCCACAGGCGTATCTCGGGATCGCCTTCGGCTTCGGCATTCCGATGGGATTCGCTGCCGTGCAGGACACGGTGCCGCCGGCCGCCTGGCTGCTGCTGCTCGCCAATATCTTCTGGGCGATTGCATACGACACCGAATACGCGATGGTCGATCGCGATGACGACCTGAAGATCGGCATCAAGACCTCGGCGATCACCTTTGGCCGCTTCGATGTGCTGGCGGTGATGCTGTGCTATGCGATCAGCTTCACGATCATTCTGCTGGTCGGCTGGCAGTATGGATTACGCGCGTGGTTCGTCGCCGGGCTGGCGGTCGCGACAGGCTGCGCGCTCTATCACTACACGCTGATCCGCGACCGCGATCGCATGCGCTGCTTCACCGCGTTCCGCCACAATAACTGGCTCGGTGCGGCGATCTTCGCCGGCATCGCGCTCGACTACGCACTGCGCTGAAATTTATCCGCAAGACATAGTTTGACCGCGCGCAAAATGCGCCCCATGCCCTTACCTACACTCGAAAAAGATCATCAAGAGCGCGGAGGTACGACATGGAAACGAATGGACGCAGCAAGACGCGCGACAGGTTGATCGATGATCTGCGCCTGGTCATCCAGGATGCGGAAGACCTGCTGCGCAGCACCGGCCAGCAGGTGGACGAAGGCTATCGGCTGGCGCGCGCCAAGTTCGAATCCACGCTCAGCAGCGCCAGAGGCGGCCTGTCGACGTTGGAAGAGCGCGTCGCCGCCAGCGCGCGCGATGCGCTCGATACCACCGATGACTATGTGCAGGCGCATCCGTGGCAATCGGTCGGCGTCGGCGCGCTCGCCGGCCTGGTGATCGGCCTCTGGCTCGGCCGCCGCTGACACCTACGAGGATCGGGCTGTCGCGCCGAATACGCTCAGTCGCGCCCGAATTCCTCGCCCAGTTCCTTGCCGCGCGCCGCGGCGGCTTTCAATGCCTTGCCGATCGCGTCCTTGACACCGCTGGCTTCCATGCTGGTCAGCGCCGCATGGGTGGTGCCGCCCTTCGACGTGACGCGTTCGCGCAGCAGCGACACCGGATCCGGCGATTGCGCCGCCAATTGCGATGCGCCGACGAAGGTGGCGATCGCCAATTCATTGCCCTGTTCCGCCGTCAAGCCCATTTCCTGCGCCGCCTGCTGCATCGCTTCGATGAAATAGAACACATAGGCCGGTCCGCTGCCGGACACTGCGGTCACCGGATCAAGTAGAGCTTCGTCGCTCAGCCAGACAGTGGCGCCGACCGCGCGCATGATCGCATCGGCCGCGTCACGCTGCTGCGGCGATACGCCGGGCAGCGCGACCATGCCGGTGATGCCCTTGGCGATCAGCGCCGGCGTGTTGGGCATGGTGCGCACGATCGCGCCATGCCCGCCTAGCCAGCGCGACAGGTCGACTGCACGAATGCCGGCGGCGATCGACAACACCAGTTGCCGCGACACCTGCGGCCGCAGTTGCGCAACGACCTCTTTCATTTGCTGCGGCTTCACCGACAGCACGATGACGTCGCTGTGCGCAAGCGCGGCATCGATCTGCGGCGCGCTCGTCACGCCGAATTGCTGCCGCAGCTTTTGCAGCGCCTCCGGGTTCGGATCGACGACGTGGATATTGGCGCCAGCAGTTAGCTTTCCCGCCAGGCCGCCGATCAGGGCGGTTGCCATGTTGCCGCCGCCGATGAATCCGATCTTGAGATTATTTTGCATAGTGTCGTTGTCCAAAAATGGCTGTTCCTATCCTGACGATGGTCGCGCCTTCCGCAATGGCCGCCGCCAGATCGGCGGACATGCCCATCGACAGCGTATCCAATGCCAACCCTTGCGCTGCCAGCTGCTCACGCAGCAGGCGCAAGCGGCGAAACGGTGCGCGCTGTTGTTCGCTGTCCTGCGCCGGCTCCGGAATCGCCATCAATCCGCGTAGCTTCAGATGCGGCAAGGCGGCGACGCGCATCGCGAGCGCCGCCGCGTCGTCCGGCGCCACACCGCTCTTGCTGGCCTCGCCGCTGATATTAATCTGCAGGCAGATGTTGAGCGGCGGCAGATGCGTAGGGCGCTGTTCGGACAGCCGTTGCGCGATCTTTTCGCGCTCGACCGAATGCACCCAGTCGAAGTGCTCGGCGATCGGCCGCGTCTTGTTGCTCTGGATCGGGCCGATGAAATGCCATTCGAGCAACAAGTCCGGGCGCGTCGCGCGCACCACCGCCATCTTGTCCAGCGCTTCCTGCAGGTAGTTTTCGCCGAAGGCGCGTTGTCCGGCATCGGCTGCATCGATCACTACGTCAGCGCCGAAAGTCTTGGACACCGCGAGTAGGCGCACCGCGCGCGGATCGCGCGATGCCACGCGCGCGGCCGCGGCGATACACTCTGTCACGGCTTGCAAGTTGCGGGAAATTGGAGACATAATCGGTTTGCTTAGTTTACTTCCGGCAATACTCATTCATGGCGTCACGCCACTCCCCGGGATTATAAATGGACATTTCCGAACTCCTCGCCTTCTCCGTCAAGAACAAGGCCTCCGACCTGCACCTGTCGGCCGGCTTACCGCCGATGATCCGCGTGCATGGCGAAGTGCGCCGCATCAACCTGCCGCCGCTGGAGCATCGCGAGGTGCACGGCATGATCTATGACATCATGAACGATGGCCAGCGCAAGGCGTATGAGGAAATTTTGGAATGCGACTTTTCCTTCGAGATCCCCGGTCTCGCCCGTTTCCGCGTCAACGCGTTCAACCAGGACCGCGGCGCGGCAGCGGTGCTGCGTACCATTCCGTCCAAGGTACTAACGCTGGAGCAGTTGAATACGCCGAAGATTTTTGCCGAGCTAGCGATGAAGCCGCGCGGTCTGGTACTGGTGACCGGCCCGACCGGTTCCGGCAAGTCGACCACGCTGGCGGCGATGGTCAACCACCTGAACGAAAACGAATACGGGCATATCCTGACCGTCGAAGACCCGATCGAATTCGTGCACGAATCGAAGAAATGCCTGATCAACCAGCGCGAAGTCGGTCCGCACACGATGTCGTTCAACAATGCGCTGCGCTCGGCGCTGCGCGAAGACCCGGACGCGATCCTGGTCGGCGAATTGCGCGACCTGGAAACCATCCGCCTGGCACTGACCGCCGCAGAAACCGGCCACCTGGTGTTCGGCACGCTGCACACTTCGTCGGCGGCCAAGACCATCGACCGTATCGTCGACGTGTTCCCGGCGGAAGAAAAGGAAATGGTGCGCGCGATGCTGTCGGAATCGCTGCAGGCGGTGATCTCGCAGACGCTGCTGAAGACCAAGGACGGCAGCGGCCGCGTCGCCGCGCATGAGATCATGCTTGGCACGCCGGCGATCCGCAACCTGATCCGCGAAGCGAAGATCGCGCAGATGTATTCGGCGATCCAGACCGGCAGCAATGTCGGCATGCAGACGCTGGATCAGAATCTGACCGATCTGGTGCGGCGTAACGTGATTTCCGCCGCGGTCGCGCGCGCGGCGGCGAAGACGCCGGAAAATTTCCCCGGCTAAACCACCAAGGACGAGCACATGGAACGCGATCAGGCCACCAAATTCATGCACGACCTGCTGCGGCTGATGCTCAGCAAGAACGGTTCCGATTTGTTCATCACCGCCGATTTTCCGCCGGCCTTCAAGATCGACGGCAAGATGACGCCGGTATCGAATCAACCACTGACGCCGACGCATACTGTCGAGCTGGCGCGCGCGATCATGAACGACAAGCAGGCGGCGGAATTCGAAGCGACCAAGGAATGCAACTTCGCGATCAGTCCCGGCGGCCTCGGGCGTTTCCGCGTATCCGCCTTCGTGCAGCAAGCCAAGATCGGCATGGTATTGCGAACCATCACCACCGCAATTCCGAAACTGGAAGAACTCGGCGTGCCCGAAGTGCTGAAAGAGGTCTCGATGACCAAGCGCGGCTTGGTGATCATGGTCGGCGCGACCGGCTCCGGCAAATCGACCACGCTTGCGGGCATGGTCGGCTATCGCAACGAGAATAGCTACGGCCATATCATCACGATCGAGGACCCGGTCGAATACGTGCACCCGCACAAGAACTGCATCGTCACCCAGCGCGAAGTCGGCGTCGATACCGCGGACTGGTTCGCGGCGCTGAAGAATACGCTGCGCCAGGCGCCGGACGTGATCCTGATCGGCGAGATCCGCGATCGCGAGACAATGGACTATGCGGTCGCGTTCGCCGAGACCGGCCACCTGTGCCTGGCGACCATGCACGCGAACAGCTCGAACCAGGCGCTCGACCGCATCATCAACTTCTTCCCTGAAGAGCGGCGCGGGCAACTTTTGATGGATTTGTCGCTCAATCTGAAAGCAATGATTTCGCAGCGCCTGATTCCGCTGAAAGACACCAAGGGCCGCTGCGCGGCGGTGGAAGTGATGCTGAACTCGCCGCTGATTTCCGATCTGATCTTCAAGGGTGAAGTGCACGAGATCAAGGAAATCATGAAGAAGTCGCGCGAACTCGGCATGCAGACCTTCGATCAGGCGCTGTTCGACCTGTACGAAGCAGGCAAGATTTCGTATGAAGATGCACTACGCAACGCCGACTCGGTGAACGACCTGCGCCTCGCGATCAAGCTGCAAAGCAAGGACGCGCAGGGTCGCGATCTGAGCAAGGGCACCGAACACCTGGGGATTGTTTAAATGACCAACATCTATGACTTCAAGGCGGACAGCCTGAGCGGCGCGCCGGTCGATCTCGCAAGCTATCGCGGCAACGTGCTGCTGATCGTCAACACCGCCAGCAACTGCGGCTTCACGCCGCAATACAAGGGACTGGAAGCGGTGTACCAGCAATTCAAGGACCAAGGTGTCGCCGTGCTGGGTTTTCCGTGCAATCAGTTCGGTGCCCAGGAACCCGGTTCGGCCGACGAGATCGGCGCATTCTGCGAAAAGAATTACGGCGTCAGCTTCCCGCTGTTCGCGAAGATCGACGTCAATGGCAACGCTGCGCATCCGCTATTCAAGCACCTGAAGAGCGCGGCGCCGGGACTAATGGGCACCGAGGCGATCAAGTGGAATTTCACCAAGTTCCTGGTGAAGAAAGACGGCACGGTATACAAGCGCTATGCACCGCAGACCACGCCGAAGGAATTGATGGGCGACATCGAAAAACTACTCGCCGAATGAATGGTTGAACGCCTGGGCGAAAGCCCTCCATACCGTTTTGATCCTCTTTATTCCGGTTGCGTGCGATAGCCGACCGGCCTCTTGTCTTTCAGCAAGCCGAACGCAAAAGCCTCGACGATGGCAAACGCGGCGAGCGATCCGATGATGATGGCAGCGACGACGGACATGATGCTTCCTTTCTGTGACGGGCTAACTTGCCTGGTCCCAGTATAGGAATGCATCAGATATATATCCAATCATCGTTCTGGATGACAATTATTCACCGCAGAGATATCTGTCGCACATCCGAAATTTCAAATCATGCCGATCAGTCTGAGCACGAACGGCAGCAGCAATGCGGTCAGCACGCCGGACAATCCCATCGCCAAGCCGGAAAACGCGCCCATTTCCTCGCTCACCTGGAACGCGCGCGCAGTGCCGATGCCATGCGAGGTGACGCCGAGCGCGAAACCCTGGACACTGTGGTCCTCGATCTTCAGCAAAGCGAAAATCCCGCGGGCGCCGGTGGCGCCGACCACGCCCGTGAGCATCACCAGCACTGCGGTCAATGACGGCAGACCGCCGATCTTTTCCGCCACGCCCATCGCGATCGGCATGGTGACCGCCTTCGGCGCCAGCGACAGCACGGTTTCCGGCGATGCGCCCAGCGCCCAGGCGACGCCCATCGCGGTGGCGATCGCGGCGCCGCCGCCGGCCAGAGCGCTGACGATCAGCGCGAACCAGTTGCGCCGCAGCTTGGGCAGTTGCTGATACAGCGGAATCGCCAGCGCAACCGTGGCCGGGCCGAGCAGGAAATGCACGAACTGCGCGCCCTCGAAATAGGTAAAGTATTGCGTCTTCGTCGCAACTAGGATCGCCACCAGCAGCGTGACCGCGATCGCCACGGGATTGACCAGCGGATTGAATTTCGAGCGCGCATACAATGCATACGCGAACTGGTACGCCAGCAGCGTAGCGGTCAGCCACAGCAGAGGCGAGGCCGACAGATAAACCCAGACCTTGCTCAGTCCCGGCGTCATTTCTGCAACCAGCGCAACACCAGCGCCGTCACCGCCAGCGACACGGCGGCGCTGACGATCAAGGCCATGAGGATCGGCAACCATTCGCTGGCTACCCGCTGCGCATACACCATGATGCCAACGCCGGCCGGCACGAACAACAGGGACAGATGCTTGAGGAATTCCAGCGTGGTCGGTGCCAGCGCATCGACGGCGCCGCGCCTGGCCGCCAGATAGCAAAACAGCAGCAGCATGCCGATCACCGGGCCGGGGATCGGCAGCGAAAACGCATAGGCCAGTCCTTCGCCCAGTGTCTGAAAAATAAGCAGGGTGGCAAAGGTATTGATCACGTTGTACTCACCCAAAAATTGAATACATTCATTGTATACAATTTTTCGGCGGGCGAATCAATTCACCGTGCGGCGGACAAGGCGCTGTCGACCAGTTCGACCCAGTGCCTGACCGGCGTATCGGTGCCCGACTGCAGATGTGTCTGGCACCCGACGTTCGCCGACACGATCATGTCCGGCTTGGTCGCCTGCAGATTCGCCAGCTTGTTGTCGCGCAGCTGGTAGGACAGCTCGGGTTGCAGCACAGAATAGGTGCCGGCCGAGCCGCAGCACAGATGACTGTCGGCGCACAGCTGCACATCGACGCCGACCGCGCGCAATAGCCCTTCGATCTTGCCGCGAATCTGCTGCCCATGCTGCAAGGTGCACGGCGGATGATAGGCGACGCGCTTGTCGATCTTGCCGTTCAGCTTCTGTTGCAGCTCCGTCTCGAACGCCGGCAGGATTTCGCTCAAGTCCCGCGTCAGCTCGGAAATGCGTTTCGCTTTTGCCGCGTATTTTTCATCGTGCGCCAGCAGGTGACCATATTCCTTGACCGTCACGCCGCAGCCGGAGGCGGTCATCACGATCGCTTCGACGCCGGCTTCGACCAGTGGCCACCAGGCATCGATATTGTTGCGCATGTCGTTCAGCCCGCCGTCCTGGTCGTTCAGGTGATAGCGGATCGCGCCGCAGCAGCCGGCCTTTGGCGCAACGATCGATTGCACGCCGAGCGCATCGAGCACGCGCGCGGTGGCAGCGTTGATGTTAGGCGCCATCGCCGGCTGCACGCAACCGGCGAGCAGCAGCATTTTGCGCGCATGCTGCGTGCGCGGCCACGCACCGGCATGCTGTTTCGCCGGCACCTTGTTCTTCAATACCTGCGGCAGCAGCGGGCGCACCAGTTGTCCGGCTTTCATCGCCGGGGTGAACAGCCATCGGCGCGGCAGCGTCTCCTTCAATGCGGTGCGCACGATGCGCTGCGCCAGCGGGCGCGGCACCTGCTGTTCGACGATCTTGCGGCCGATGTCGACCAGGCGGCCATATTGCACGCCGGACGGACAGGTCGACTCGCAATTGCGGCAGGTCAGGCAGCGGTCCAGATGGCCTTGCGTTTTCGCGGTTGCCTGTTTGCCTTCCAGCACCTGCTTCATCAGGTAGATGCGGCCGCGCGGGCCGTCGAGCTCGTCGCCCAGCAGTTGATAGGTCGGACAAGTCGCGGTGCAGAAACCGCAGTGCACGCACTTGCGCAGGATCGCGTCGGCTTCTTCGCCTTCGCGCGTGTTCTTGATGAAATCGGCGAGATTGGTTTGCATGCTTAAAACTCGGAATACATCCGTCCCGGATTGAAAATGCCGGACGGATCGAATGCGTTTTTCAGATTGCGATGAATCTTTGCAATTGCCGGCGCCAGCGGGTGAAACACGCCGACGCTCTTGTCACCGCCGCGAAACAGGGTCGCGTGGCCGCCGGCCTGCTCGGCCACCGAGCGGATCGTCGCCGCCTCCATATCGGTGCGCAGCCAGCGCTGCGCGCCGCCCCACTCGATCAGCTGCTCGCCTTCCAAGGCAAGCGGCGGCATGGTCGACGGCACTGACAGCCGCCACAGGCCAGTCGGACCGGCGGTTGCAGCGAGATAATCATTGCCGTGATTGCGCAGGCCGCCCCAGAACGGCGCGGCCTGCGGCTCTTCCTCGCCGCCCATTTTCCGCATCGCCGCCGTCACCGCCGCTTCGGCACCGGACAGGCGCACGATCAGTACGCCGCCGTGCCAGGCGCTGGCGGAAACCGGCAACGGCTGCCCGCCCCATCGGTTCAACCGTTCGATCGCTTCGGCCTGGCGCAGTTCGAAGCGCAGCGTGGTTTCGGCGAACGGCTTGGGCAGCACCTTGAGCGACACATCAAGAATCAGTCCAAGTGTGCCGAGCGAACCGGCGAGCAGGCGCGACACGTCGTAGCCGGCGACATTCTTCATCACCTGGCCGCCGAAACGCAGAACCTCGCCCTTGCTGTCCATCAACTGCGCGCCGAGCACGAAGTCGCGCACCGCACCGACCGCCTGCCGGCGCGGACCCGACAGGCCGGCCGCGACCACGCCGCCAATGGTCGAATGCGGACCGAAATGCGGTGGCTCGAATGCCAGCATCTGGTTGTGCTCGGCCAGCGCTGCCTCGATCTCGGCCAGCGGCGTGCCGCAACGCGCGGTGATCACCAGCTCGGTCGGATCGTAGGCGACGACGCCGGCATAGCCGCGCGTATCGAGTATCTCTCCCTGCAGCGACTGGCCGTACCAGTCCTTGCTGCCGCCGCCGCGAATGCGCAGCGGTCCCTTGCTCGCGCTCGCCGATGCAATCGTGTCGCGGAATTGTTGCAATGCCTGTTCCATGGATAATCCTAAAAGCGCGGCAGATGGGCAAATTTCATCTGGCCGCCACTGACGCGCATCTTGCCGAATTCGGCGCAACGGTTGAGCGTCGGAATCGCCTTGCCCGGGTTGAGCAGGAAGGCGGTATCGAAAGCGCGCTTCAATGCGATGAACGCTTCGATTTCCTTCGGCGCGAACTGCACGCACATCGAATTGATCTTTTCAATGCCGACGCCGTGTTCGCCGGTGATGGTGCCGCCGACTTCGACGCACAGTGCGAGGATGTCGGCGCCGAAGGCTTCCGCGCGTTCGAATTCGCCCGGCTGATTGGCATCGAACAGAATCAGCGGATGCAGATTGCCGTCGCCGGCATGAAACACGTTGGCGCAGCGCAGGCCGTATTTGCTTTCCATGTCGGTGATGCGCGTCAGCACCGTGGCAAGATGCTTGCGCGGAATGGTGCCGTCCATGCAATAGTAATCGGGCGAAATGCGGCCGGCGGCGGGAAACGCATTCTTGCGGCCGGACCAGAACTTGAGCCGTTCCGCTTCGTTTTGCGACACGGCGATCGCGGTCGCGCCGGACGACTTCAGCACCTCGCTCATGCGCGCGATTTCTTCCTCGACTTCTTCCGGCATGCCGTCCGATTCGCACAGCAGGATCGCCTCGGCATCGATATCGTAACCGGCGTTCACGAACGGCTCGACCATGCGCGACGAAGTCTTGTCCATCATCTCCAGGCCGGCCGGAATGATGCCGGCCGCGATCACGTCGGCCACCGCATCGCCGCCCTTCACCACATCGTCGAACGAAGCCATGATCACGCGCGCCAGTTGCGGTTTCGGCACCAGCTTGACGGTCACTTCCGTGACCACCCCAAGCATGCCTTCGGAACCGATGAACACTGCCAGCAGGTCGAGGCCCGGCGCGTCGAGCGCGCCGCTACCGAGCTCCACCACGTCGCCGTCGATGGTCACCATGCGCACACGCAGCACGTTGTGCACCGTCAGGCCGTATTTCAGGCAATGCACACCGCCGGAATTCTCGGCGACGTTGCCGCCTATCGTGCAGGCGATCTGCGACGACGGATCGGGCGCGTAATACAAACCGTGCGGCGCGGCCGCGTCGGAGATCGCCAGATTGCGCACGCCGGGTTGCACTACCGCCGTGCGCGAGTAGGGATCGAGCTTGAGTATCCTGTTGAATTTCGCGGTCGACAACACCACGCCATCGGCGATCGGCATCGCGCCGCCGGACAGGCCGGTGCCGGCGCCGCGCGGCACGATCGGCGCCTTCAGGTCGCGGCAGGTTTTCAGGACGTCGATCACTTGTGCTTCGGTTTGCGGCAACACCACGATCATCGGTAACTGCCGGTACGCGGACAGTCCGTCGCATTCATACGGTCGCGTGTCTTCTTCATTGAACAGAACGCAGTCTTCCGGCAGCAGCTTGCGCAGTGCGGCGACGACTTCGCGCTGGCGTTCGATGGTGAATGAGGGATGAGATGGAGCGTTCATATGCGATTCCTGATGAAGCTTGAAAGTGTAGCGAAATACGAGGGGCAGTGCCGGCACTCCGTACCTGAAAAGCTTTGTGCGATAGATGAATTTATTTCAATACCGACTGGTTCGCGCCGGATGGAGAAATCACAGCTTACCGAATGCGTCCAACAGCCAACCAATGAAGGCATCGACTTCGGGCCGCTCGCGCACATGCCGTTCGTACACCACGTAGTATCCATGCGGCGGGCTTTTCAGATAGATGTCGTCGAACAGGCGCACGACCTCTCCGCTGTCGATCATGTGCTGCGCGAAATGTCCACGCGTCAACCCGACACCGTAACCATGCCGCACCGCTTCCAGCAGCAGGCCGAGGTCGTCCAGCCGCAATCCGGTCGACGGCTCCGGCCAATCCAGCCCAGCCACTTCGAACCACGGCTGCCACGGTTCCAGCGCGGAGCGCAACAGGGTCGCCTTCTTCAAATCGGACGGTGTTGCCAGCTCGCCGACCTGTTCCAGATAGGCGGGACTGGCGACCGCGAATGTCGGCTCCTCGAACAGCTTCTCGGTGATCAGCTCAGGATACTTGCCGGCGCCGAAACGCACCTCGACGTCGCTCTCCGACAGACTCAGATCGTACAGCGGCACCGACAGAAACAGGTCGAGCACGATGTTCGGATGCTGCGCGGTGAATTCCGCCAGACGCGGCACCAGCAGGCAGCGTGCAAACGTCGGCGGCAGTGTCACCTTGATGCGCGGCTGCGCCGGCGCACTGCGATCCGGCACCGGAAAATCGGTCAGGGCGCGCAGCGCCGACTTCACCACATCCAGATAGCGGCGCCCGAATTCCGACAGGCTGACGGCACGGCCGTCGCGCAGGAACAGCCGCTCACCGAGAAAATCCTCCAACAGGCGAATGCGATGCGACAGCGCCGACGGCGTGATGCACAATTCGTCCGCCGCCAGCGCGAAGGAGCTGTGACGGGCGGCCGCTTCGAAAGCGGACAAGGCGTGAACCGGAGGGAGGCGTGTGGCCATAGGAAACACTTATCGATCTTTACAAAATTCGTGACTAACTGCGGTCGTCCCGGCGATGGTCGGGACTCAGTGGCTCCCGTTGACACGACGCCGGAACGACTGTTTGCTACCAGTGAAGAATCTTGCCGGGGTTCATGATGTTTTTCGGATCGAATGCATGCTTCAGCACGCGCATCGTTTCGATCGCTTCTTCCCCGTGTTCCTGCACCAGAAAATCCATCTTGTGCATGCCGACCCCATGCTCGCCGGTGCAGGTGCCGTCCATCGACAGCGCGCGCGCCACCATGCGCGCATTCACGCCCTCGGCCTTCGCGACGTCGTCCGGATCGTGCGGATCAACCATCATCAGCACATGGAAATTGCCGTCGCCGACATGGCCGATGATTGAATAGATCATGTCGTTCTTCTCGCAATCGGCCTTGGTATCGAGGATGCATTCGGCAAGGCGCGAGATCGGCACGCAGCAATCGGTCGAGATCGAACGTCCGCCGGGCCGCATCTGCAGCATCGCGAAATACGCATTGTGGCGCGCCGCCCACAAGCGCGAACGCTCTTCCGGCCGCGTCGCCCATTCGAAGCCGCTGGCGCCGTGAGCTGCGGCGATTTCCTGCACCACTTGCGCCTGCTCCTGCACGCCGTTCTCGCTGCCGTGGAATTCGAACAGCAGCAAGGGTTTTTCCGGCAGATTCAGCTTGTCGTGGGCATTGATCGAACGCACGCTGTTTTCATCGAGAAACTCGACGCGCGCGACCGGCACGCCCATCTGGATCGTCTCGATCACGGTGTTGACCGCATCCGCGGTGCTCGGGAACGAACAGACCGCGGCCGATACTGCTTCCGGTTGCGGATACAGACGCACCGTCACTTCGGTGATGATGCCGAGCGTGCCTTCGCTGCCGACGAAAATGCGCGTCAGGTCGTAGCCGGCCGAGGATTTTTTGGCGCGCGTTCCGGTCTTTATGATGCGGCCGTCGGCCATCACCACAGTCAGCGCCAGCGTGTTCTCGCGCATGGTGCCGTAGCGCACTGCGTTGGTACCGGACGCGCGGGTGGCCGCCATGCCGCCGAGCGAGGCGTCGGCGCCGGGATCGATCGGAAAGAACAATCCGGTGTCCTTGATTTCCTGATTGAGTTGCTTGCGGGTCACGCCGGCCTGCACGGTCGCGGTCTGATCTTCCGCATGCACCGCCAGCACCTGGTTCATTTGCGACAGATCGATCGTGACGCCGCCGCGCAGCGCCAGGACATGACCTTCGAGCGAGGTACCGGTGCCGTATGGAATGACCGGCACTTCATGGCTGCCGCACAGCTTGACCGCCTGCGCGACTTCTTCCGTGGTCTGTGCGAATACCACCGCATCGGGCAGCATCGGATCGTAGGACGACTCGTCGCGCCCATGATGCTCGCGCATCGCCTGCGAAGTGGACAGCCGATCCTCGAATATCGTTGCGAGGGCTGCCAGCAGCTCGGCCGGCAACGGCTTTTTCAGCGCCGCCGGTTGCGCGGGATGATTCATAGTGGTCTCCGGACTCATGCTGTTCTCACGCATGACGTCGATTCTACTCCGATGCGCAGCGGCCCGATATTGGCATCCGGATGACAGCGCGCACGGCGTTTTTGCCGTATCCTCGATGCTTCACCATTCTTGTCTGAACAATCATGGGCAACCGACTTTCGAAAATCGCCACCCGCACCGGCGACAACGGCACCACAGGTCTCGGCGACGGCAGCCGCGTCGGCAAGGACAGCCTGCGCGTGCATGCGATGGGCGATGTGGATGAATTGAATTCGCACATCGGCCTGCTGTTGTGCGAAGAATTACCGAGCGCGCTGCGCGAGGAACTGATTTCGATCCAGCACGACCTGTTCGATCTCGGCGGCGAACTCTGCATTCCCGGTTACACGCTGATCACCGACACGCATGTCGGACGGCTGGATACGCTGCTGGAAAAATACAATGCCGACCTGCCGCCACTGAAGGATTTCATTTTGCCGGCCGGTTCGCGCGCGGCCTCGCTCGCGCACGTCTGCCGCACCATCTGCCGCCGCGCGGAACGCGTCATCGTCAGCCTCGGCAACAGCGAAAAGATCAACACCAATCCGCGGCAGTACATGAACCGCCTGTCGGACCTGATGTTCGTGCTGTCGCGGGTGTTGAACCGGTTTGCGGGCGGAAACGACGTGCTGTGGGAGAAGGACCGGAAGCGGGAAGTTTAAGCTGGCGCCGCGGCAGGGCGGGCCGCACCCGCCCTGTCAATCAATTATTCACCACCAGTCGCGGCGCGTCTGTTCCAAACCGCTTCCTGACCGCCGCCGCGATTCCCTTCGCATCGAGACCGCACATCGCCAGCAGCTGCCCGGCATCGCCATGGTCGATGAACTTGTCCGGCAATCCGAGGTGCAGGATCGGCTTGACGATGCCGGCTTCGGCCAACGCCTCCGCCACCGCTGAACCGGCGCCACCCATCACTGCACCTTCTTCGACCGTCACCAGCGCACCGTGCGTCTGCGCCAGCTGCTTGACCAGCTCGGTATCGAGCGGCTTGACGAAGCGCATGTTGGCGACGGTCGCGTTCAATTCCTCGCCCGCGGCAAGACTCGGCGCCACCATCGTGCCGAACGCCAGAATGGCGACGTCCTTGCCTTCGCGGCGGACTTCGCCTTTGCCGAGCGGAATCGTGCGCAAATCCTTGTCGATGCTTGCGCCAATCCCCGCGCCGCGCGGATAACGCACCGCCGCCGGACCGCGATATTCATACGCGGTCGACAGCATCTGCCGGCACTCATTTTCATCGGATGCCGCCATCACCACCATGTTCGGAATGCAGCGCAGATAGGCGATGTCGTAGTTGCCGGCGTGCGTGGCGCCATCCGCTCCAACCAGGCCGGAGCGGTCAAGCGCGAACGTGACATCGAGATTCTGCAAGGCGACGTCGTGAATCAGCTGGTCGTACGCGCGCTGCAGGAAAGTCGAATAGATCGCAACGACCGGCTTCAGACCTTCGCAGGCGAGGCCGGCGGCGAAGGTCACCGCATGCTGTTCGGCGATGCCGACGTCGTAATAACGCCCGGGGAAACGCTGTTCGAACTGCACCAGCCCTGATCCTTCGCGCATCGCCGGCGTGATGCCGACCAGCCGCTTGTCGTGCGCGGCCATGTCGCATAGCCAGTCGCCGAACACCTGCGTATACGTGAGCTTGCTCGCGGCGGCCGGCTTGATGCCTTCGGCCGGATTGAATTTGCCGGGGCCGTGATACAGCACCGGGTCGGCTTCCGCCAACTTGTAGCCCTGCCCCTTCTTCGTCACCACGTGCAGGAATTGCGGGCCTTTCAGGTTCTTCAGATTCTGCAACGTCGGCACCAGTGATTCGAGATCATGGCCGTCGATCGGCCCGATGTAGTTGAAGCCGAATTCCTCGAACATCGTGGCCGGCACCACCATGCCTTTCGCATGTTCCTCGAAGCGCTTCGCCAGTTCCAGCACCGGGCCCGGCAACATTGATTTGCCGACGTTTTTCGCGGTCGCATAGAACTTGCCCGACATCAGCCGCGCGAGATAGCGATTGAGCGCGCCGACCGGAGGCGAGATCGACATGTCGTTGTCGTTCAGGATCACCAGCAGATTGATGTCGTTGTGGACGCCGGCATTGTTCAAGGCTTCGAACGCCATGCCGGCGGTCATCGCGCCGTCGCCGATCACCGCGATCGCATGGCGGTTCTCGCCCTTGGTCCTGGCAGCCAGCGCCATGCCGAGCGCGGCCGAAATCGAGGTCGACGAATGCGCGGTGCCGAAGGTATCGAACTCGCTCTCGGCACGACGCGGAAAACCGGAGATGCCGTTCAGCTGTCGCAGCGACTGCATACGGTCGCGCCGTCCGGTAAGAATCTTGTGCGGATAGGTCTGGTGGCCGACGTCCCACACGACGCGGTCTTCCGGCGTGTTGAAGACGTAGTGCAGCGCAATAGTGAGTTCCACCGTGCCGAGATTGGACGACAGATGGCCGCCTGTCTTCGATACCGAATCGAGCACGAAGGCGCGCAATTCGTCGGCAAGCGCTTTCAGCTGGGCACGCGGAAGCTTGCGGAGGTCCGCCGGCCCTTCGATGTTTTTCAACAAATCCATACTATGCTTTCCGTTGCACGATCAGGTCCGCGATCTCGCGCAGGCGCCGTGCTTTTTCTCCGAACGGTGTCAGCGCATCGTGCGCATCATTCCGCAATCTTTCCGCCAGCGCCTTCGATTCCGCGAGGCCGAGAATCGATACATAGGTCGGTTTGTTGTCTGCCGCATCCTTGCCCGCGGTCTTGCCGAGCGTGGCCGAATCGGCGGTGGCGTCGAGCACGTCGTCGACCACCTGGAACGCCAGTCCAACCGCTTGTGCATACGCATCGAGCGCCGCCGTTTCGTTCGCCGACAACGCCTTGCCGGCGAGCGCGCCGAGCAGCACCGACGCGCGCAGCAAGGCGCCGGTTTTCAGCTGATGCATACGCTCCAGCTCGTCCAGCGACAAGCTCAGTCCGACGCTCGCCAGATCGATCGCCTGGCCGCCGCACATGCCGGCAGAGCCGGACGCCTGCGCTAGCAGCCGCAGCATCGCCAGCCTGCGCATCGGATCGCCGTCGTCGCCTTCCGACAGCACCACGAAAGCCTGCGACTGCAGCGCGTCGCCGACCAGCAGCGCGGCCGCTTCGTCGTATTTGATATGCACGGTCGGTTTGCCGCGACGCAGTGCATCGTCGTCCATGCATGGCATGTCGTCATGCACCAGCGAATATGCATGGATCATTTCCACCGCCGCCGCCGCCCGCGACAGGATCCCGGCATCGGCATCGAACAAATCACCGCCGGCAAACACCAGCAGCGGGCGCACGCGCTTGCCGCCATCGAGCACCGCATAGCGCATCGCCTCATGCAACCGTGTCGGCGCCACGATCGGGGCGGGCAGGAAAGCGGCGAGCGCCTCTTCCATCGTCGCCTGGACGTCTTTCATCCAGTCGTGAAATTCCCGGGCTACCGTCATTCGTCCGCCTCGGGCGCAGCGTCGGCAGCAAACGGCTTGAGCATCTCGCCCTCCAGCACCTTGACTTGGTTGTCGACCTTGTCGAGCTGACCAGCGCAGAACTTGACCAGCTCGGAGCCGCGCTGGTAGGCGGCAACCGATGCTTCAAGCGGCAATTCACCCGCCTCCATCCGCGCCACCAGTTGTTCGAGTTCCGCCATCGCGTCCTCGAAGGAGGCCGGCTGCTCGGCAGGCGTTGATTTCTTTGACATGGTGGATAAATTTGGAGTGTAGCCCGATATTTTAGAACAAACCACCTTATGCAGCTGAGAAGTAGCAATCCAGAAACAGCACTCGATGCCTTGGATAATGCGCGTTTTGTGAGGGCGATCAATACAAATTAAGAAAGTGACAACTAGACAGGCGTAGGGTCATCCAATCAAAACCATATTGTCCGACGCTCTCATCACATAATATCTAAACGACAACAAAGAAAGATTTGACATGCCGCTGCGGACTTTTGCGCCCCTCCCCCGAGCCGGACCCGATTCCGGGTTATGACATATTGCCTGGGGTATAATCCCCGGTTCTGTCCAAAATTTCCGTTTCATCTTATTTGAATACTGGTTTTTGCGGATTCTTTCTCTCTTAGGTTGGTGCAAATTAATTTGGGGGTGGGGATGTCCGATCTGGCTCATGTCGCCAAGCTCGCGCGATCCGACGCGCAACTTCCGGTCAACGTCTATTTCGACGACGCGCTGTTGCAGCAGGAAATCAAACAACTCTTTCATCGAGGGCCACGTTACGTCGGCCATGAATTAATGGTGCCCAATGCCGGCGATTACGCCACGCTGGCATGGGAAAACGAAGGCCGCATGCTGGTGCGCAATGCGCAAGGCATCGAGCTACTGTCGAACGTATGCCGCCATCGCCAGGCAAAAATGCTGGACGGCCGCGGCAATGCGCACAATATCGTCTGCCCGCTGCATCGCTGGACCTACGATCTCAAGGGGGAACTGGTCGGCGCGCCGCATTTCGGCGAAACGCCGTGCATGAATCTGTCCCACACGCCGCTGCAAGGCTGGAACGGCCTGCTATTCGAGCAGAACGGCGTGAACGTCGCGCAGATGATGTCCGGGCTCGGCGTCACCAAGGATCTCGACTTCTCCGGCTACCTGCTCGATCACGTCGAAGTGCACGACTGCAATTACAACTGGAAGACCTTCATCGAAGTCTACCTGGAGGACTACCATGTCGAGCCCTTCCATCCCGGCCTCGGCAGTTTCGTCACCTGCAGCGACCTGCGCTGGGAATTCAGCGAGCACTACAGCGTGCAGACCGTCGGTGTCAATCATGCGTTGTCGAAGTTCGGCACGCCGAAATACAAGAAATGGCAGGAGCAGGTGCTCAAGTTCCGCGACGGCGCGCCACCGCCCTACGGCGCGATCTGGCTGACGCTTTATCCGAACATCATGGTCGAGTGGTATCCGCATGTGCTGGTGGTATCGACCGTCTGGCCGAACGGACCGCAGAAGACCAGGAATGTGGTCGAGTTCTATTATCCGGAGGAGATCGTGCTGTTCGAGCGCGAATTCATCGAAGCCGAACGCGACGCCTACATGGAAACCTGCATCGAGGACGATGAGATCGGCGTTCGCATGGATGCCGGCCGCCGCATCCTGATGGAGCGCGACGTCAATGAAGTCGGTCCGTATCAGTCGCCGATGGAAGACGGCATGCAGCACTTCCACGAGTGGTATCGCAGCCGCATCGCGGTATAAGCTTCCATCGCCCAGGGCGGCGCGCGCGCCACCCTGGGTCTGCCGGCGACCCGAAATCCGCGTATCATCGGCACCGCCCGTCAACCACCGCACGCCCCCCACCGTTCTTCCTGTCCTTATGCAATCTCTGTGGATGCTCTTCGCCAGCTTCGCGTTTTCCGCCATGGGCGTGTGCGTCAAGCTGGCGTCGGGCATGTACTCCGTGTCGGAAATCGTGATGTATCGCGGCATCATCGGCGCGCTGTCCCTGGCGGGGCTGATCGCGCTGCGCGGCGGCACGTTCCGGACCACGCTGCCCTGGCACCATGCATGGCGCGGCGCGGTCGGCGTAACCGCGCTATGGATGTGGTTCTGGTCGATCGGAAAACTGCCGCTGGCGACCGGCATGACGCTCAATTACATGGCGCCGATCTGGATCGCCGCGATCCTGTTTTCGGTCGGCTGGTGGCGCCGCGAAAACAGCTTTGAATGGGGGCTGGCGACGGCGATCGCATTCGGACTCCTCGGCGTGACGATGCTGCTGCGTCCGTCGTTCCATGCGGACCAGTGGTTTGCCGGCGTAGTTGGACTGGCGTCCGGCTTGCTGTCGGCGTTCGCCTACCTACAGGTGCGCAATCTGGGGCAGAGGGGCGAACCGGAGTACCGCGTGGTGTTTTATTTTTCCGTCACCGGGATCATCGCCGGCCTGGTCGGCACGCTGGCCGGCGCCGCCGGCACCGATGCGCCGCTCTGGAGCGCGCATAGCGGCAAGGGCGTCGTGCTGCTGCTGGTCATCGGCGTTAGCGCAGTGATGGCGCAGATGGCGATGACGCGCGCTTACCGGCTCGGCAATGTGCTGGTGACGGCGAACCTGCAGTACAGCGGCATTGTATTCTCAAGCGCCTGGGGTATCCTGATCTGGGGAGATGCGCTGAGCTGGCTCGGGTGGGCGGGCATTTTCACCATTCTGGTCAGCGGCCTTGCCGCCACCTATTACAATACGCGCAACGCCGCTGCCTCCGGCGGCAGGATTTCCGTCGCCGAGGCCAATGATCCGATTGCCACCGAAGTGTAGAGGACGTCATGCCGTACACCACATTGATTTCCGCCGCCGATCTCGCCAGGCATTACCAGGACGCGAGCTGGGTCGTGCTCGATTGCCGTCATGACCTGACAAACCCCGATGCCGGGAAGGCGGCGTATGCGGCGGGGCACATCCCGGGCGCGCAATTCGCCGGCATCGACACCGACTTGTCCGACAAGAGCCCGGGGCCGGGCGGCGAATTCCGCGGCCGGCATCCCCTGCCCGCGCGCACTGCCTTCGTCGAAGCGCTGCGGCGCTGGGGTGTCAACCACGGTTCGCAAGTGATCGCCTACGATGCGCACGGCGGCATGTTCGCGGCGCGCCTGTGGTGGATGCTGCGCTGGGCCGGCCATGAAGCCGTGGCGGTGCTGGACGGCGGCTTGCCGGCATGGCAGAGGCTCGGCATGAGCTTGTCGACCGACCCGGTGGCGCGACCGCGCGGCAATGCCGAACCGCATTATGCGCTGGCGAAAACCACGAGCGTCGACGACGTGCTCGCCAACATTGCGGACCCGGTGCGTGTCGTGATCGACGCGCGCGCGCCGGATCGCTTCCGCGGCGAGAATGAAACGCTGGATCCGGTCGGCGGGCATATTCCCGGCGCGAAGAACCGCTTCTTCAAGGACAACCTGGATGGCGACGGACGCTTCAAACCCGCCGCACAGTTGCGCGCGGAATTCGGCGCGCTGCTGACCGCGCCGGAAGCCAGCATCATGCAATGCGGATCCGGCGTCACAGCCTGTCATAACCTGCTCGCGATGGAAATCGCCGGCTTGCCGGGCGCCGCACTGTATCCGGGCTCATGGAGCGAGTGGTGCTCCGATCCATCCAGGCCGGTGGCGACCGGCGCCTGATCAGCGGCCGTGCGTCTGGCCGGTCAGGAACAGCACCAGCGTGACGCCGACCGTGATCAGCACAATTTGCGGAATGGTTTCGCGCAGCGTCGCGCGGCGCTGCATCTGCGGCATCAGATCGCTGACCGCGATGTAGATGAAGCCTGACGAAGCGAACACCAGCACATACGGAATCCACTCGCTGGCGCGCTCCAGCATCAGGTAACCGAGAATGCCGCCGACCACCGCCATCAGGCTGCAGATCAGGTTGTATATATACGCGCGGGTGCGGCTGAAGCCGGCATTGAGCAGTACGATGAAGTCGCCGATTTCCTGCGGAATCTCGTGCGCGATGATGGCCAGACCGGTGATCAGGCCAAGGCCCGGATCGGCGAGGAAGGCGGCCGCGATCAGGATGCCGTCGGTGAAGTTGTGCAAGCCGTCGCCGACCAGGATCATCCACCCGGCCCTGCCCGCCTCATGCGCATCATGCCCATGTTCGTGATGATGGCCGTCGCCTTCGTAGTGATGCGAGTGGCGCAGGATCGCGAACTTCTCCAACAGGAAAAACCCGAGCAGGCCGCCCAGCAGCGTCGCAAACAGCGCATGCGCATCCGCCTGCGATTCGAAGGCCTCGGGCAGCGCATGCAGCAGCGAGGTCGACAACAGGATGCCGACCGACAGGCTGACCATGCGCTCGACCACGCTCGACAGTAGCGAGAATGAAAATACCGCCGCGGCGGAAATGCTGAACACGCCGGCGATGGTAGTGGCGAGCAGGATGGATAACAGCGTGGAGTTGATTTTAGGCCTCGGCAAACATGCAACAAAGTTGCAAATTAAAGCACAGACCGGAGATTTCAGCAAATAAGGCGAGCCCGGCGTTCAAAAAAAACAGCCCGGGAAAGCCGCCGCACGAGGAAGCGGCGCACCTCAGAGGGAGCGCTACGGAGTCGCTGGAAACGTGCGGCAGGCCGGCGAGCGGCGTCAGCCAACGCCATGCTCCTTGAACCACGCCAAGCAGCGACGCCATCCCTCTTTCGCATCCGCTTCCACGTAGCTCGGCCGGTAGTCGGCGTGGAACGCGTGCCCGGAATTCGGGAACACCACGAATTCCGGCTTGCTGCTGCCTTTCGCCAACTCCGTCTTCATCCTCTCGACCGTTTCGAGCGGAATGCCGGCGTCCTTCGCGCCATACAGGCCGAGCACCGGTACTTTCAGGCTTGCCGCGATATCGATTGGATGCTGCGGCGTCAGCGCGCTCTTGTCGCCCACCAGGCGGCCATACCACGCGACCCCAGCCTTGAGTTTCGGATTGTGCGCCGCATACAGCCAAACGATGCGCCCGCCCCAGCAAAAACCGGTAATGCCGAGCTTGTCGGTATTGCCGCCGTTGTCCTTGGCCCACGCGACGCAGGCGTCGAGATCAGCCATCACCTGTGCATCGGGGACTTTCGACACGACTTCCTTCATCAGCTCCGGTATCGAGGTGTAGGCATTCGCATTGCCCTGGCGTACGAACAGGTCGGGGGCCAACGCCAGATAGCCTTGCTTCGCAAAACGCCGCGCGACGTCGGCGATATGCTCGTGCACGCCGAAGATTTCGGATACCACCAGCACCACCGGCAGATTGTTTTTGCCTTCCGGCTGCGCGCGGTAAACCGGCACCTTCTGACCGCCGACGACAATCTCCACCTGACCGGCGCTAAGCCCGGCGGTATCGGTCTTGATCATGGTCTGCGCGCACACCGGCAGAGCTGCCGCGGCAAAGCCGGTGCCGAGCGCCGTCTTGATGAAGCCGCGACGATCCACGCCGTCGGACAAGGACGTCTTGGCAACCAGGCTATCGAAATCTTCCCTTATGTTCTGCATGAAAACCCTCCAAAAGTTGACCATTGCCATCGCTGTTCGCGCATGGCGATTCTTTTTTCAATGTGCCTCCTCCCAGTTCCGGCCGACACCCACCTCGGCGATCAACGGGACTTTCAGCGTGCCGACACTGCTCATCAACTCCGGCAGCTTCTGACGAATATACGGTAATTCCTGTTCTCGCACTTCCAGCACTAGTTCGTCATGCACCTGCATCACCATCTTCGACTGCAGACGCTCAGTCTCCAGCCAGTCCTGCACCGCAATCATCGACAGCTTGATCAGATCGGCAGCCGTGCCTTGCATCGGCGCATTGATCGCCGCGCGCTCGGCAGCCTGGCGGCGCGGACCGTTCGGCGAATTGATTTCGGCCAGCCACAGGCGGCGGCCGAACACGGTTTCAACATAGCCGCGCGCCTTGGCCTGCGCGCGCGTGTCGGCCATGTATTGCGCAACCGCCGGATAACGCTGGAAGTATTTGTCGATGTACATCTGCGCGGCGGCGCGATCGATACCCAGGTTGCTGGCCAGGCCAAACGCGCTCATGCCATAGATCAAACCGAAGTTGATCACCTTCGCATAGCGGCGCTGTTCGTTGGTCACGTCCGACGGCGCGACGCTGAAGATCTCGGCGGCCGTCGCCCGATGGATATCCTCGCCTTCGGCAAACGCGCGCAACAGGTTCGCATCGCCCGAGATATGCGCCATGATGCGCAGCTCGATCTGCGAATAATCGGCGGAAACGATCACGCTGCCGGCCGGCGCGATGAAGGCTTCGCGAATACGCCGGCCCTCGACGGTGCGCACCGGGATATTCTGCAGGTTGGGGTCGTTCGACGCCAGGCGGCCGGTGACCGCCACCGCCTGCGCATAATTGGTGTGCACGCGGCCAGTATCCGGATTGACCATCTTCGGCAACTTGTCGGTATAGGTCGACTTCAGCTTGGACAGGCCGCGATAGTCGAGCAGGATCTTCGGCAGCGGATAATTCTCGGCCAGCTTCTGCAGCACCTCCTCATCGGTCGACGGCGTGCCGGACGGCGTCTTTTTCACCACCGGCAATTGCAGCTTGTCGAAAAAAATTTCGCCGATTTGCTTCGGCGAATTCAGGTTGAACGGCTGGCCGGCCAGCTCATACGCCTGCTTTTCCATCTCCAGCATGCGCGTGCCGAGTTCATGCGACTGCCTGGCCAGCAGACCGGCATCGATCAGTACACCGTTGCGCTCGATCTTTTGCAGCACGACCGAGGTCGGCACTTCGATGTGCTGGTAGACGAATTTCAGGCCGTCGTTCTCGGCCACGTGCGGCCACATCGCCTGATGCAGCCGCAGCGTGACGTCGGCGTCTTCCGCCGCGTATTCGGCCGCGCGTTCGAGCGCCACTTCATCGAAGCAGATTTGCGATGCGCCCTTGCCGCATACCTCCTCGAAGGTAACGGTCTTGTAGTCCAGATGGCGCAGCGCCATGCTGTCCATGTCGTGGCTCTTGTGCGATTCGAATACATACGATTCGAGCAGCGTGTCGTGCATGATGCCGCGCAGGTTTACGCCGTGATTGGCGAAAACATGCGTGTCGTATTTCAGGTTTTGCCCGAGCTTGGGTTTGCTTGCGTCTTCCAGCCAGGGCTTCAGCCGGGCCAGCACGACATCCCGCGACAATTGCGCCGGCGCATCCTGATAGCGGTGCGCGACCGGAATATAAGCAGCCACGCCCGGCGTGCAGCACAACGAGATGCCGACCAGTTGCGCGCGCAGCGGATCGAGCGAGGTGGTCTCGGTGTCGACCGAGGTCAGCTCGGCGGCATCGATGATCCGCAGCCAGCGCTCCAGTTGCTGCTCGCTCAGCACGGTGTCATATTCGGTAGTGGTAACAGCGGCCGGCGCCGCGAACAGGCTGGCCTGCGGCGCGGCGTCCGGCGCCGCATTCTCGGTCAATTCGCGCAGCCAGGTCTTGAAACCGTAGCGGCGGAAAAATGCAATCAGCGTTTCATTGTCGGCCGGTTTCGCGACCAGCGAGTCCGGGATCGACACCATGTGTTCGATCAGATCGCAATCGCGCTTGATGGTGATCAGCCGGCGTCCCTGCGGCAGCCAGTCGAGCGAGCGACGCAGGTTTTCGCCGACCGCGCCGCCGATACTGGCGGCCTGCGCGATGATCTCGTCCAGCGAGCCATATTGCGTCAGCCATTTGACTGCGGTCTTCGGACCAACCTTGTCGACCCCCGGCACGTTGTCGACCGTATCGCCGATCAGCGTCAGGTAATCGATGATGCGCTCCGGCGGCACGCCGAACTTGGCGATGACGGCGGCATGGTCCAGCTTTTCATTGGTCATCGTGTTGATCAGCGTGACGTGCCCGTTGACGAGTTGCGCCATGTCCTTGTCGCCCGTCGAAATTACCGCCTCCATTCCGTGTTCGACCGCCTGCGTCGCGAGCGTGCCGATCACGTCATCGGCCTCGATGCCTTCGACCATCAGGATCGGCCAGCCGAGTGCGCGCACCGCTTCGTGGATGGGCTCGATCTGCTTCACCAGGTCGTCCGGCATCGGCGGCCGGTGCGCTTTATATTCGGGATAGAGGTCGTCGCGAAAGGTTTTGCCTTTTGCGTCGAACACACAGGCGATGTATGCTGCTGAGTAATCGTTGCGCAACTTGCGCAACATGTTGATCATGCCGTAGATTGCGCCGGTCGGCGCACCTTCCGCGTTGCGCAAATCGGGCATTGCATGAAAAGCGCGATACAGATAACTGGAACCGTCCACTAACAACAGGGTTTTATTCATATGGTGTCAAAGGGAAAAAACGTGCCGCGTCTGCGACAGATAGCCGACATCAACCGCGCCACTGCGAAAAAGGCGCGCGAGTCATGGCATATGTTCACGATTATGGCAGAGTTTATCGAGTCGTCCGAACGGCTGGCCGAATTGCGCCCGGCGGTGTCGATCTTCGGCTCGGCACGCACCAGGACCGACGATCCGTACTACCTGAAGGCCGTGGATATCGCGCGCCGCCTGTCGGACGCCGGCCTCGCCGTGATCTCCGGCGGCGGCCCCGGCATCATGGAAGCGGCCAACAAGGGCGCGTTCGAAGGCGCGTCGTCGTCGGTCGGCCTGAACATCGAATTGCCGCATGAACAGCGCAGCAACATGTGGCAGGACATTTCGATCACCTTCCGCCATTTCTTTGCACGCAAGGTCGCGTTCGTCAAATATGCGGATGCCTACGTGGTGATGCCGGGCGGCTTCGGCACGCTGGACGAACTCACCGAAGTGCTGACGCTGATCCAGACCGGCAAGTCGCGCCGCATTCCTGTGATCCTGGTCGGCACCGGGTTCTGGCACGGCTTGTTCGACTGGTTCAAGTCGGCGCTAGTAGCGAACGGGATGGTCGAGGCCAAGGATCTCGAACTGGTACAGATCATCGATGAACCGGCCAACGTGGTCGAGGCGATTTTCGCATTTTACGAAGCACGCCAGGACCTGCTGTCGGTCGACAGCAGGGAGGCCGGCGCGTATCTATAGAGGGCGTGCCCATGGAGGCGGTTTGTTAAAATGCCGGATGGAGGTTCGGCCCGCCCGAACCGGATAGCGTTCTCACGACAACACAATCATTATGCGCACACTCAAGGTCTGGTCCGCCGTCGCCGCGTCCGTTGCAGCTTATGCAATGCCATGGCTCGCGCTGGCCCAGCAGCCGGCCGGCAATGTTCCACCGCCGCGACTGGAAAAACTGGAAGAAGGCGAGGAGCCGACGGTTACCATTCGCAAACCGGAGCAGCAACGCAAAACCGCCGAAAAGCGCGCGCCCGGCGGCAAGGTTACCGAAATCAAGGTCACCACCGGCGGCAGCACCTATTATCTGAAAGCGAACGATTCCGCCGGCAGCGCGCTGCCCGGCGATACGCAGGGCAGCAATCTGCGCGCTGCGCAATGGGAAGTGCTGGAGTTCGATCTGAACCAGTCGAAGGAAGCGAAGGAAGCGGAAGCCGCCGAAACCGCGACTGTTCCCCCGCCGCCGGCAAAGAAGTAGCGCCCTTACTCAAACCCGTCATTTTTCCCGATTCCGCTCATGGCAGTATTCACCCCGGTCAGCCTGGACGACCTCGATTCGTGGCTCATGCAATTCAAGCTCGGCAAAGCGCTCGCGATCAAAGGCATTTCATCCGGCATTGAAAACAGCAATTTCTTCCTGACGACCGAAGCCGGCGAATTCGTACTGACGATTTTCGAACAGCTGACGTTCGAGCAGCTGCCATTTTACCTGCACCTGATGCGCCACCTCGCCGACCGCGACGTGCTAGTGCCGGCACCGGTTGCCAACAGGCAGGGTGAAATCCTGCACTCGCTGCACGGCAAACCGACGGCCATCGTCACCAGACTCGAAGGCGCATCGCAGCTCGCACCGCAACCGCTGCATTGCGCCGCCGTCGGCGCGATGCTGGCGAAGATGCACCTGGCCGGCCGCGATTTCGGCATCCGCCAGCCCAACCTGCGCGGCCTGGAATGGTGGCAGGCAACCGCGCCGGTGGTAATGCCCTATCTGTCGGAAGACGGCCGGCATCTGCTGCGCGCGGAAATCCATTGCCAGGAAGCGTTTGCCACAACAGCCGCCTACCGGCAGTTGCCGCACGGACCGATCCATGCGGACCTGTTCCGCAACAACGTGATGTTCGACGGCGAACGCCTGACCGGCTTTTTCGATTTTTATTTCGCCGGCTGCGACACCTGGATCTTTGATGTCGCGGTGACAGTCAATGACTGGTGCATTGATCTCGACAGCGGCGCGCTGGACCTTGCGCGCCTGCGCGCGCTGCTCGCCGCCTACCATGCGGTACGGCCCTTTACCGATGCGGAAAAACTGGCCTGGCAGCCGATGCTGCAGGCCGGCGCATTGCGCTTCTGGCTGTCGCGCCTGTATGACCTCCATCTGCCGCGCGAAGCCGAAATGCTTACGCCGCACGATCCGACGCACTTCGAACGCATCCTGCGCCAACGCATCGACAACCCGGTTCCCGACTTATTCTAATAATGGAAAAATTGCCCGCATCCGCAGGCTGGCTCTGGGTCAAGGAAGGCTTTGCGCTATTCCGCAAGCAGCCTGCCGAAATCTCGACGCTATTCCTCGCTTATATGTTCCTGATGCTGGCGGTCGGCATCGTGCCGCTGCTCGGGCAAATCCTTCCGCTGGTGCTGGTGCCGGTGTTTTCGATGGCTTTCATGCAAGCCTGCGTCAACATCGAAAAGGGCAAGAAGGTTTACCCCAACTTGTTGCTGACCGGCTTTCGTTCCCCCGCTTTCGGCGCGTTGCTGAAGCTCGGCGTGCTGTACCTGGCCGCGGCCGTGACTGCCGTCGCGGCGTCGATGCTGATCGACGGCGGCGTGTTCTGGCAGGTCATGAGCGGCGAGAAGGAGCTCGGTGCGCAAACAATACGCCACTCCAACATGTCGCTGGCGATGATGTTTTCCGCCGTAGTGTATACGCCGGCGGCGATGGCGTTCTGGTACGCAGCACCGCTGATCATGTGGCAGAAGATGGGCATCGGCAAGGCAATTTTCTACAGCTTCTTCGCGGTCAAGCGCGCCGGCGCGGCCTTCCTGGTGTACGGCCTGTGCTGGGTGCTGATCGGCGTGCTGCTGCCGGCACTGGCCAGCAGCCTGATCGCACTGCTGTTCTCCAAGGCCATCGTCGTAATGGTCGTGCTGTTACCGCTGTCGCTGATGCTCACTGTAGTCATGTATTGCTCGTTCTACCCGACCTACACGCACATCTTCGGCCGCCCGGACGACGCGGCACCGGTTCTTCCGCAGTAGACGATCATCGACTATTGCGCGGAACGCAGATCAAGAAGACTCTCGGATTGCGCCGTACCTCATCCAAGCTAAGCGCTCACCCGCTCTAGCTTCGCAATGGTCAGGTCGAGCAGTTTCATTCCGTGCCGGCCGAAATTGATGTGTGCGCGCGAATTCGTGCCGCCGCCCTCGATGTTGACGATCACGCCTTCGCCGAACTTCTGGTGCGACACCGTTTCGCCGATGCGCCAGCCGACATCCTTGCGGGAAAAACTTTGTGCGATCGCGTTCGCCGCCGCTTCCGGCGGCTCGTCCCACGCCGATTTCCGGTGCCCGAACCACTGATGCTGGATCTTCGGCGACAGCCACTTGAGCGAGTCTTCCGGCAACTCGTCGAAGAAACGCGACTTCATGTTGTAGCGCGTCTGACCGTGCAGCATGCGCGTCTGCGAAAAACTCATATATAGCCGTTTCCTCGCGCGCGTGATGGCGACATACATCAGGCGCCGCTCTTCTTCCAGGCCGCCTTCTTCCTGCGCGCTGTTCTCATGCGGGAACAGACCCTCTTCGAGGCCGGTGATGAACACCGCGTCGAATTCCAGGCCCTTGGCTGAATGCACGGTCATTAGCTGCAGCGCATCCTGTCCGGCCTGCGCCTGATTGTCGCCCGCTTCCAGCGACGCATGCGATAGAAAGGCCGACAAGGGCGACATCACGGCCGGCAAAGGCGCGTCGGCATCCAGCACCTGGTCGCCGTTCGGCAACTGTGTGCCAACGACCACCTGTGTCTTCGGGCCGAGAAAAGCCGGCGCATCGATGCCAAAACCCTCTTCCGAGACAAACAGCATCGCCGCGCTGACCAGCTGCTCCAGGTTTTCGATGCGGTCCGCGCCTTCCTTTTCGCTCTGGTAATGCGGAATCAGGCCGCTCATGTCGAGCATCACCCGCACCATTTCCTGCAGCGGCAGATTTTGCGTCTCGAAGCGCATCGCTTCGACCAGCTTGACGAAGCCGCCGAGCGTAGTACCGGCCTTACCGGTCACATAAGGTACCGCGGCGTACAACGAAATGCCATACTGGCGCGCCGCATCCTGCAATTGCTCGATCGAGCGTGCGCCGATGCCGCGCGCCGGGAAATTTACTATGCGCAAAAATGCCGAGTCGTTGTGCGGATTGTCCATCAGTTGCAGATAGGCGATCGCATGCTTGATTTCGGCGCGCTCGAAAAAGCGCTGGCCGCCATACACGCGATATGGGATGCCGGCCGAAAACAGCGTATGTTCGATCACGCGCGACTGCGCATTCGAACGGTACAGGATCGCGATCTCGCTGCGCGCGGCACCGTCGTTGATCAGGCTCTTGGCTTCCTCGATGACCCACTGCGCTTCCTGGATGTCGCTGCTGGCTTCGTAAATGCGCACCTGTTCGCCGTGACCGGCATCGGTGCGCAGGTTCTTGCCGAGGCGCCTGCTGTTGTTGGCTATCAGCGTGTTCGCGGTATCGAGGATGTGGCCGTGCGAGCGGTAATTCTGTTCCAGCTTGATCAGGGTCTGCACGCGGAATTCGCGTTCGAAGGCAGCCATGTTGCCGACGTTGGCGCCGCGGAACGCATAGATGCTCTGATCGTCGTCGCCGACCGCGAACACCGCATTGTGTTCGCCCGCCATCAGCTTCAGCCAGTTGTACTGCAGGTTATTGGTGTCCTGGAACTCGTCAACCAGGATATGCCGGAAGCGCGCTTGATAGTGCTCGCGCAGCGGCTGGTTCCGGGTCAGCAATTCATAACTGCGCAGCAGCAATTCGGCGAAATCGACCACGCCTTCGCGCTGGCACTGGTTGTCGTACGCATCGTACAACTCGACGAAGCGGCGGTTGTAGTCGTCGTTGGCTTCGACGTCCTTCGCGCGCAAGCCCTGGTCCTTCGCACCGTTGATGAAGTACATCAGATTACGCGGCGGATATTTTTCATCGTCGACGTTCAGCGATTTCAGCAGACGCTTGATCGCCGACAGCTGGTCGGCTGAATCGAGAATCTGGAAGGTTTGCGGCAAACCCGCATCACGATAATGCGCGCGCAGCAGCCGGTTGCATATGCCGTGAAAAGTGCCTATCCACATGCCGCGTGTATTAATCGGCAGCATCGCCGCCAGCCGCGACATCATCTCCTTCGCCGCCTTGTTGGTGAAGGTCACCGCGAGCACGCCGGCCGGCGATACCTGCGCGGTCTGGATCAGCCAGGCAATGCGCGTGGTCAGCACGCGGGTCTTGCCGGAGCCGGCGCCCGCAAGAATCAGCGCGGGTTGTGCGGGGAGAGTGACGGCAGCGAGTTGTTCGGGATTGAGGTTGTGGAGAAGGTTTTGCATCCAGAGATTATAAGCCGCTCGAGTAAGTCCGATGCGGCTATATCCATTGCCTGATGCAATCGGGGCCTGCGGTTCATCGACTATACGTTCAGCAAAACAGATCGGCAAACCCGCGCGCCGCGCGCTCCGGATCGCCGGCCGTGTAGACGCTGCTGATCGCGGCCACCATGTCGGCGCCTTGCTCCACCAGCGGTGCCGAATTCTCACGCGTCATGCCGCCGATCACTACGTTCGGCAATGGAATTTCCGCTTTCGCCTGCGCGACGATCGCGGGCGGCGTGGTGACTTCGTATTTCTTCACACGCGACGGATAGAAGCCGCCGAACGCGACGTAGCTCGCGCCGGCCTGGTGCGCGTCGCGCGCCAGCTGCAAGCTGCCGTAGCAGGACGCGCCGACGATTTTCGACGGACCGACCGCGGCACGCACCTGCGCGACCGTCGCATCGGTGCCGCCGACGTGAATGCCGTCGGCATCGAGTTCGAGGCACAGCTCGACGAAATCGTTGATGATGAACGGCCGCCCATATTGACGGCACAGCGCCTGCAATTGCGACGCCTGTTGCCTGCGCTGCTGCGCGGAAGCGGTCTTATTCCGGTATTGCAGCAGCGTCGCGCCGCCACGCAGGCCGGCTTCCGTCACTTCCAATAACTTTTGCGTGTCGTCCCAATCGGGGGTAACCAGATACAAGCCTTTCATGCGTTTTCCTCCAATGATGCACTCCGGTCGGGGATGCGCTGACCATCCGCGATCGCATACGCGGCGACGAGCGTCTGATGACAATAGGCTTGCGCCGCTTCGATGGCTTCGGCCATGGGCTTGCCGCATGCAAGCAGCGCGGCAATCGCGGACGCCAGCGTGCAACCGGTGCCGTGGAAACTTCCTTCCAGCCGCGGCCAGGTCCAGGTGCAGTGATTGTTGCCGCTGAACCAGCGGTTCACCACGTCGGGACCAGTACCATGGCCGCCCTTGATCAATACATTCGGGCAGTGGCGCAGCAGGCTTTCGACCTGCGTGTCGAGACGGCTGTCGCCGTTGCACAGCGCCGCCGCCTCCGGCAGGTTCGGCGTCACGAGCGTTGCCAGCGGTAACAACAGCGCGATCGCATGTACCGGATTGTCTTCTGACAGCGCGTCACCGTGCCCGCTCGCCAGCACCGGATCGAGCACCACCTGCAGGTCCGGCCGGCGCTGCTTCATCAGCCGCAGCGTGTCGGCGATCGCTTCCGCGTTGGCGCGATTGCCGACGATGCCGATCTTGACCGCGGCGATCTCCATCTTGTCGATCAATGCGTGCGCCTGCGCCTGCACCAGTCCGGCCGGCACCGGATGAATGTTGAACACGCGATCGTTATCCTGCACCGTCAATGCGGTGACGGCCGACAGCGGATGCGCGCCGAGCGCGGCGACCGCCTGGATATCGGCCTGCAATCCCGCTCCGCCGCTCGGATCGGAGCCGGCGAAAATCAGGACGCTGGGCCGCATCACGTCACGCGCCCGGCCATCGGCGACGACGGCGCTGCGGCGAATTTCTTCGGGATGCGGCCGGCCAGATAGGCGTCGCGGCCGGCCTCGACCGCCAGCCGCATCGCGCGCGCCATGCGCACCGGATCCTTGGCGCCGGCGATCGCCGTATTCATCAGCACGCCGTCGCAGCCGAGCTCCATCGCGATCGCCGCATCCGACGCGGTGCCGACGCCGGCATCGACCAGTACCGGCACCGTCGACTGCGCAATGATCAGCGACAGGTTCCACGGATTCAGGATGCCCATGCCGGAACCGATCAGCGACGCCAGCGGCATCACCGCGACGCAGCCGATCTGCTCCAGCAGCTTCGCCTGGATCGGATCGTCGCTGCAATACACCATCACGTCGAAGCCGTCCTTCACCAGGGCCTCGGCCGCCTTCAAGGTTTCCGGCATGTTCGGGAACAAGGTCTTGTCGTCGCCCAGCACTTCCAGCTTCACTAGCTTGTGGCCGCCGAGCAGTTCGCGCGCCAACTGCAGCGTGTACACCGCGTCCCGCGCGTTGTAGCAACCGCCGGTGTTCGGCAGGATCGTGTAGCGCGACGGCGGAACGTAGTCGAGCAGGTTCGGCTCGTTGGCATCCTGGCCGATGTTGACGCGACGGATGGTGACGGTGACGATGTCGGTGCCGCTAGCCTCGATCGCCGCGCGCGTCTCGTCGAAGTCGCGGTACTTGCCGGTGCCAACCAGCAGTCGCGAGCCATAGGTGGTGCCGGCAATGGTCAAGCCCTCCGGCTGGGCAATTTGCTGTAAATCGTTCATGTATTCTCCTGGTTCAGCCGCCGCCGATCGCCTTGACGATGTCGACCCGGTCGGCCGGCTGCAATACCCGCCGCGCCCAACCAGCGCGCGGCACCACTTCGCGGTTGATCGCGACCGCCAGCGACTTGCCGGCCAGATCCAGCGCCGCGATCAAGTCCTGCACGTTCTGGTTTTCCGTGACACGATACGGTGCCCCGTTCAGTTCGATCTCCATCGTTCACTGCTTCCGATAGATTTCCGCGCCGCTCTTGACGAACTCGACCGCCTTGACTTCCATGCCTTTCTTCAGCGCCTGTTCGTCACTGATGCCCTGGCTGGCGGCGTAGTCGCGCACGTCCTGCGTGATCTTCATCGAGCAGAAATGCGGGCCGCACATCGAGCAGAAATGCGCGACCTTGGCCGAATCCTTGGGCAGCGTTTCGTCATGGAAATCGCGCGCCTTGTCCGGATCGAGGCCGAGATTGAACTGGTCTTCCCAGCGGAACTCGAAGCGTGCCTTCGACAACGCGTTGTCGCGAATCTGCGCGCCCGGATGACCTTTCGCCAGGTCGGCCGCGTGCGCGGCCAGCTTGTAGGTGATGATGCCTTCCTTGACATCGGCCTTGTTCGGCAGGCCCAGGTGCTCCTTCGGCGTCACATAGCACAGCATCGCGGTGCCGTACCAGCCGATCATCGCGGCGCCGATGCCGGACGTGATGTGGTCGTAGCCGGGCGCAATGTCGGTGGTCAAGGGCCCGAGCGTGTAGAACGGCGCTTCATGGCACTGCTCCAGTTGCAGGTCCATGTTCTCCTTGATCAGATGCATCGGCACGTGGCCGGGGCCTTCGATCATCACTTGCACATCGTGTTTCCATGCGATCTGCGTCAACTCGCCGAGCGTTTTCAATTCGCCCAGTTGCGCTTCGTCGTTGGCGTCGTAGATCGAGCCCGGACGCAAACCATCGCCGAGCGAGAACGACACGTCATACGCCTTCATGATCGCGCAGATGTCCTCGAAATGTTCGTACAGGAACGATTCCTTGTGATGCGCGAGGCACCACTTCGCCATGATCGAGCCGCCGCGCGACACGATGCCGGTCATCCGCTTCGCGGTCAGCGGAACATACTGCAAGCGCACGCCGGCATGGATCGTGAAATAGTCGACGCCTTGCTCGGCTTGCTCGATCAGCGTGTCGCGGAAAATTTCCCAGGTCAGGTCTTCCGCCTTGCCGTTGACTTTTTCCAGTGCCTGGTAGATCGGCACGGTGCCGATGGGCACCGGCGAATTGCGGATGATCCATTCGCGAGTCTCATGGATATGCTTGCCGGTCGACAGGTCCATCACCGTGTCGCCGCCCCAGCGGATCGCCCAGGTCATCTTTTCGACTTCTTCGCCGATCGACGAGGTCACCGCCGAATTGCCGATGTTCGCATTGATCTTGACCAGGAAATTGCGGCCGATGATCATCGGCTCGATTTCCGGGTGATTGATATTGGCGGGGATGATCGCGCGGCCACACGCAACTTCGGCGCGCACGAATTCCGGCGTGATCTCAGCCGGAATGGCGGCGCCGAAGCTTTGACCCGGATGCTGGCGACCCATCAGATCCGCCAGTTTCTGCCCCATGGGACCGGAAGCTTTCAGGTCGTTCAGGTATTCCTGGCGGCGCATATTCTCGCGGATCGCAATGTATTCCATTTCCGGCGTGACGATGCCTTGCCGCGCGTAATGCATTTGCGACACGTTCTTGCCCGGCAATGCACGACGCGGCTTGCGATGCAGGTTGAAGCGCAGCGCAGTCAGTTGCGGATCGTTCAGGCGCTCGATGCCGTAGCGCGACGACGGCCCCGGCAATTCTTCGGTGTCATTGCGTTCGGTGATCCAGGCCGCGCGCGGCGCCGGCAAGCCAGAACGGATATCAATTGACACGCTCGGGTCAGAGTACGGGCCGGAGGTGTCGTACACCGTAATCGCCGGATTCTTTTCGGCGCCGAACGAAGCCGGCGTATCGGACTGGCTGATTTCTCGCATCGGCACGCGCAGGTCGGGACGCGAACCGGCGACGTAAATCTTGCGGGAGTTGGGCAGCGGCTGGATCGCGGCTTCGTCGACCTTCGCGGTCGCGGCGAGGAATTGCGGATGGGCGTTCATGTTGCTCCTTTGCTAAAACGAAGAAGCGAAGGAGCAACGGAAAAAAGGCGGGACTTGTTCCGAGTGCTTCCCTTCGCTGGCATTATCCAGATCAGGTTCGAGGGTCTTTCTCACCCGGCTGAAACCTCCAGCCAGGACCCCTAGCATTCCGTCATTTGAGATGACTTGGGCGAATTATAGCTGATCGCCGCAGAAGTCGGCGAGTGTCTCCCTTATAATGACTGGTTTCGCAGAAACATAAGTCAAATCATGGAATTAGCCAAGTCTTTCGAGCCTGCCGATATTGAAAAACACTGGCGTGCCGAATGGGAGAAGCGCGGTTACTACACCGCGACCGTCGACGCCGACAAGCCCGCGTTCAGCATCCAGTTGCCGCCGCCCAACGTCACCGGCACGCTGCACATGGGACATGCATTCAACCAGACGGTGATGGACGGGCTGACCCGCTACTACCGGATGCGCGGCTACAACACCGCGTGGATTCCCGGCACCGATCACGCCGGCATCGCGACGCAGATCGTGGTCGAGCGTCAGCTCGATGCGCAAAAGATTTCGCGCCATGATCTCGGCCGCGAAAAATTCCTCGAAAAGGTATGGGAGTGGAAAGAACATTCCGGCTCCACCATCACCGGCCAGATGCGCCGCATGGGCGCGTCGACCGACTGGGGCCGCGAATACTTCACGATGGACGACAAAATGTCCAAGGCGGTCACCGAAGTCTTCGTCCGCCTGTATGAACAAGGCCTGATCTATCGCGGCAAACGGCTGGTCAACTGGGATCCGAAACTACTGACCGCGGTGTCCGACCTCGAAGTGATATCGGAGGAAGAAGACGGCTACATGTGGCACATCCGCTATCCGCTGGTCGACGGCAGCGGGCACATCACGGTTGCCACCACCCGTCCGGAAACCATGCTGGGCGACGTCGCGGTCGCGGTCGACCCGACCGACGAACGCTATACCCATCTGCTCGGCAAGCTGCTGAAGCTGCCGCTGACTGATCGCGAAATCCCGATCATCGCCGACGACTATGTCGACAAGGAATTCGGCACCGGCTGCGTGAAGATCACCCCGGCGCACGATTTCAACGACTATGCGGTCGGCCAGCGCCACAACCTGGCACAGATCAGCATCCTCACGCTCGATGCGAAGATCAACGACAACGGCCCGGCCCAATATCGGGGCATGGATCGCTACGACGCGCGCAAGCGGATCGTAGCCGACCTCGAAGCGCAAGGCCTGCTGGAGTCGGTGAAACCGCACAAGCTGATGGTGCCGCGCGGCGACCGTACCGGCGTCGTGATCGAGCCGATGCTGACCGACCAGTGGTTCGTCGCGATGAGCAAGACGGCGCCCGAGGGCACGCATTTCCCCGGCAAGTCGATCGCCGAAGTGGCGCTCGAAAAAGTGGCAAGCGGCGACATCAAGTTCGTGCCGGAAAACTGGACCACCACCTACAATCAGTGGCTCAACAACATCCAGGACTGGTGCATCTCGCGCCAGCTGTGGTGGGGCCATCAGATTCCAGCCTGGTACGACGACCAAGGCAATATCTATGTCGCGCGCAACGAGGAAGAAGCAAAGCGGCAAGCCGGCGGCAAGGCCGTCAGGCGCGACAGCGATGTACTCGACACCTGGTTCTCGTCGGCGCTGGTGCCGTTCTCATCGCTCGGCTGGCCCGAAGAGACGCCGGACTACAAGATGTTCCTGCCGTCGTCGGTGCTGGTCACCGGCTTCGACATCATTTTCTTCTGGGTCGCGCGCATGGTGATGATGACCACCCATTTCACCGGCAAGGTGCCGTTCGACACCGTGTACGTGCACGGCCTGGTGCGCGATGCCAGCGGCCAGAAAATGTCGAAGTCGAAGGGCAACACGCTTGACCCGATCGACCTGATCGACGGCATCGATGTCGAATCGCTGGTCGCCAAGCGCACCACTGGGCTGATGAACCCGAAGCAGGCGGAAAGCATCGCGAAAGCCACGCGCAAGGAATTCGCCGGCGGCATCCCGGCCTTCGGCACCGATGCGTTGCGCTTCACGATGGCAAGTTACGCCTCACTCGGCCGCAACATCAACTTCGACCTGAATCGCTGCGAAGGTTATCGCAACTTCTGCAACAAGCTGTGGAATGCGACGCGCTTCGTGCTGATGAATACCGAAGGCAAGGATTGCGGCTTCGAGGGCGCGTCCTGCGGCGAAGGCGGCCGCGACTTTTCGCCGGCCGATCGCTGGATCGTGTCGCTGCTGCAGCGCACCGAAGCGGAAGTCGAGAAGGGCTTTACCGACTATCGCTTCGACAACATCGCTTCCGCGATCTACAAGTTCGTCTGGGACGAATACTGTGACTGGTACCTGGAAATCGCGAAGGTGCAGATCCAGAACGGCAACGACGCGCAACAGCGCGCGACGCGCCGCACGCTGTTGCGCGTGCTGGAAACCGTGCTGCGTCTTGCGCATCCGATCATTCCGTTCATCACCGAGCAGCTGTGGCAAAAGATTGCGCCGATGACCGATCGCCGGCTCGATCCGGCCGGCGAATCGATCATGCTGCAGGCGTATCCTCAGCCCAACCTGGAAAAACTCGACGAGCAAGCCGAAGCCTGGATGGTGCAGCTGAAGTCGATGACCGATGCCTGCCGTAATCTGCGCGGCGAGATGCAGCTGTCGCCGGCCCAGCGCGTGCCGCTGGCCATCGAAGCAACGGGCGACAAGACGCATCTGCAGTCGTTCGCGCCCTATCTGCAGGCGCTGGCAAAACTGTCCGATGTGCAAGTGACCGATACGCTGCCGGCATCGCCGGCGCCGGTGTCGGTGGTCGGCACGGCCAAGCTGATGCTGAAGGTCGAGATCGACATCGCCGCCGAGCGCGAGCGCCTGTCGAAAGAGATCACGCGCCTCGAAGGCGAAATCGCGAAGGCCAACGCCAAGCTCGGCAACGAAAGCTTCGTCGCACGCGCACCCGCGCAAGTCGTCGCTCAAGAGAAAGAGCGTCTGTTGACCTTCGGGGCCACACTGGCCAAACTGCGCGAGCAATTTGATAAATTGCAAAAATCACAATAAATTTCGACGCGACACTTGTGTCCTGCTCCGCCTTCCGGCGGAGCGCCTTTACAACTCTCAGGAGACCAGGACGACATGATCAGAAACCTTTTCACCCTCGGCGTTGCCATGGCAGCGCTCACCATATCGGCCGCATGGGCGCAGGACGCATCGCCCATCGGCTTATGGAAAACCATTGACGATCACACTGGCAAACCGAAATCGCTGGTGCGCATTGCGGAAAGCAATGGTGAACTGCGCGGCAAGATCGAAAAACTGTTTCGCGAAGCCGGCGAGGAACAAAATCCGAAATGCGATAAATGTGAAGACGCACGCAAGGACCAGCCGATTCTCGGCATGACGATCATTACCGGTATGAAGAAGGACGGCGACGAGTACAACGGCGGCCAGATTCTCGATCCGGCCAACGGCAAGGTTTACAAGAGCAAGATGTCAATGTCCGACGGCGGCAAGAAACTGGATGTGCGCGGCTATATCGGCGTGCCGCTGCTGGGTCGTACGCAGACCTGGGTACGCGCCGAGTGATCGCGGCACACCGCATGAAAAAGGCGCCTGCATGAGGCGCCTTTTTATTTCCGCGATGCCTGGCTCACACGAAAGATACGGTCAGTCCCGGTAGGCTCACGCCAGAAAACGCCGACATCCAGGTCTCGCCTGGCTTGATCGGGCAGACATTGGTCCAGGTGCCTGTGGTAATGATTTCGCCGGCCGACAATTGCGGGAATTGCTGCTGCGTCGTCAGCAACTGATGCAGATGCCATAGCGCATGCAAGGGACTGCCGAGTACATCGCTGCCGAAGCCGGCCGAGCGCAACTCATCGTTGCAAGACAGTGACAGGCTGGCATGCGCGAGTACCTCTCCGAGGCTGCGGCGGCTCGCGGCCGACAGCATTTTCGGCTCGCCGACGATCAAGGAGCCGTGCAGGCCGAACGCAGCGATCGAATCGGCCAGCTCGAATTTCCAGTCGGGGAAAGGGCAGATCACGATTTCGAACGCATGCGCCATCCACTCGATGCATCGCGCCAATTCCTCGATGCTTGCATCCGGCGCCGGCGTCGCCGCCAGCTTGAACACCAGTTCCGGCCCGATGCGCGGCTGCAGTGCGCCCTGCAGGCTCTGAATGCCGCGATTGTCCTCGGTAAAACGCACCGTCGTGTCGAACATCGGCGTCCAGATCGGCGTCCGAATCGGTTCGTTGACACCGTACTTCGACCAGATCTTGCGGTTGGTAAAACCAATCTTGCGGCCAATCATGGTCTCGCCCTGCGCGGTGCGGATACTGATGATGCTCTTGACGATGTCATAACTGTCCGCGACCGACAGCGGAGCATTGGAAGACAACGGCGGTATCAACTGCGCCAGCGCGCGCGCATCCAGCAGTTGATGCGCATAGCGGTTGGCTTGCGTGGACATGAGCATGGTGGGACTCGATTGGAAAGGAATGGGACGACACCGCATTCCGCGACTAGCCCTGTACTTTACGCAGGCTCCGCATCGCGGGATTGCGTTTAATCAAACGAAAAAAGTGCGACCGTGCTTTAAAAAAGCATTATAGGGGGATCTTTATCGTTTTCTTAATGTGTTCATGCGTATACCGTATTTCTACGCATGACAAGAAGACAATTTTCCTGCCGCCACGTTCAACTCGCCTGCTGTTCCCACAAGTCGCCGTTTGGCCCGGTGCGCGGCGCGGTGATGCCGAAATGCACATACGCGGTCGGCGTCGCGATGCGGCCGCGCGGTGTGCGCTGCAAAAAGCCTTGCTGGATCAGATAAGGCTCCAGCACATCCTCGATGGTGTCGCGTTCTTCGCCGATCGCGGCGGCCAGATTGTCGAGTCCCACCGGCCCGCCATTGAACTTGAACAAGACCGCTTCCAGCAGCTTGCGGTCCATCACGTCGAAACCGACCGGATCGACGTCCAACATCTTCAGCGCCGCATCGGCCGTTGCTCTGGTGATTTCGCCGTTTCCCTTCACTTCAGCATAGTCGCGCACGCGGCGCAGCAGGCGGTTGGCGATGCGCGGCGTGCCGCGGCTGCGCTTGGCGATTTCGAGCGCGCCGTCGTCGACGATCGTCGCACGCAGCAGCGAGGCGCTGCGCGTGACGATCTTCGCCAACTCCTGCGGCGTGTAAAACTCCAGCCGCGCCACGATGCCGAAACGATCGCGCAGCGGATTGGTCAGCATGCCGGCGCGGGTGGTTGCACCGACCAGCGTGAACGGCTGCAGGTCGAGCCGCACCGAACGCGCGGCTGGACCTTCGCCGATCATGATATCTATTTGATAATCTTCCAGCGCCGGGTACAGGATTTCCTCGACTACCGGCGACAGCCGGTGAATCTCGTCAATGAACAGCACATCGTTCGGTTCCAGGTTGGTCAGCAGTGCTGCCAGGTCGCCCGCGCGTTCCAGCACCGGCCCCGACGTTTGTCGCAGGTTGACACCCATTTCGCGCGCGATGATGTGTGCCAGCGTAGTCTTGCCCAATCCGGGCGGGCCGAACAATAGTGTGTGATCGAGCGCTTCACGGCGCTGCCGGGCGGCGGTGATGAAGATATCCAGCTGGCCGTGGATTTTTTCCTGCCCGACATATTCGTCGAGCTGCTTCGGCCGCAGCGCGCGTTCGATCGCCTCCTCGTTGGGCGACGCCGGCGTCGCCGCAATGATCCGCTGTTCGCTGAAGTTGTCGGTCTGGATGCTCATGACAATGGTTCCTTACGCTTTCGACAGCGCCTTCAGCGCCAGCTTGATGCCATCCGATACGCCGGTTCCGGCCGGCACCTGCTTCAACGCCAGCATTGCCTCCTTGTCCGAATAGCCGAGCGCGGCCAGCGCGTTCAGGATGTCGGCGGTCGCATCGTTTACCGGCGCACCGCCGGTTGCGCCGAGGTCGGCGCCCAGCTTGCCCTTCAGTTCCAGCAACAGGCGCTCCGCGGTTTTCTTGCCGATCCCCGGAACCTTTGTCAGCCGCCCGGATTCCTGCAATGTAATCGCCTGCGACAGGTCGGCTACCGACATGCCGGACAGGATCGATAACGCGGTGCGCGCGCCGACGCCGGAAATCTTGATCAGTTGCTTGAATACATTGCGCTCTTCGACGGTGCCGAAACCGTACAGCAGATGCGCATCCTCGCGCACCGCCAAATGCGTCAGCAGCACCACCTTCTCGCCCATGGCCGGCAAATTGTAAAAAGTGCTCATCGGCACATCGATTTCATAGCCGACGCCGTTGCAATCGATCAGCAACTGGGGCGGATTTTTCTCAAGCAAGGTTCCGGAAAGGCGGCCTATCATGGTGGTAACGGATTAAAAAAGTAAATGCATCATACAGGACAACACGCAGCCACCCCAGTAACCGCGAGGCACTCCGGACAAGGATTTTTCCCCATGAAAGAGGCTCCAATACAGCGTCTGAAATCCGACATGGGCCGTTTCAAGCCGACGCCGAGGCCTGTCGTTGTACGTGACGACTGGCGCCGCCTCGTGACGCGGCAAATATATTTGCGAATCGAAACTGTGATGCTCAGCAAGTTTGTCCGAATTCCGCTGTTCTGGGTCAGTACCCTGGTCGGCATCGTCTGGGCAGCACCGTTGACCGCACTCGGCTTGTTGCTCGCGCTGCCGGTGGTGCTGTTCAGCGGCCACGCGCAACTGGTACGTGGCCACACGCTCGCGCTGCTGGTGCGCGGACGCGCCGCCGATTTCATGCTGAACCATCATCCGTTCGGCGCGATGAATGCAATGGCGCTCGGCCACGTGGTGATCGCCGCGCATGATGGCTTGTCGTCGCGCGTGCTGGTGCATGAACTGGCGCACGTGCGCCAGGCCGCGCGCTGGGGCATCGTGTTTCCGTTCGCCTATCTGGCGTCGAGCGCATGGGCCGCGATCCGCGGCCGTGATGCTTATTGGCACAACAGGTTCGAAATCGCCGCACGCAGGGCGGAAAAACATATTTAGCCGATCAGGCGGCCGCGGCGTACGCGCAGCCCTTTCTTCGCCAGCGCCGGCGCCAGCCCGCCCAGCGTCGACAATACCTCGCCGCTATGTGCATGGCAGATCGCGACGCCCAGCGCATCGGCAGCATCAGTGCTCGGCATGCCCGACAACAACAGCAGCCGTTGCACCATGTCCTGCACCTGCTGTTTTTGCGCCTTGCCGTGCCCGACCACCGCCTGCTTGATCTGCAGCGCCGTGTATTCTGCGACCGCCAGATCGGCGCTCACCAGCGCGCAAATCGCCGCGCCGCGCGCCTGCCCGAGCAGCAGCGTCGATTGCGGATTGACGTTGACGAACACCTTCTCGATCGCCGCGCAATCGGGCGCATAAGTGCGGATGATTTCGGAGACGCCCGCCAGGATGGTTTTCAGGCGCTGCGGCAAATCGGCATCCGGTGTCTTGATGGTGCCGGACGCGACATAGCCGAGCTTGTTGCCGTGCTTGCTGATCACGCCAAAGCCGGTGGTGCGCAGGCCGGGGTCGATGCCGAGGATTTTCATTTAGCGTCGCTCCCACGCATGCTGGAGCCCAGTGGCGTTATACGATTTCAGCATACAAGTCGTTCCAATATGGATTCGACTTCTCGATCCACTCGATCTTCCACGCGCGCTTCCACACCTTGATCTGCTTTTCGCGCGTAATGGCTGACTCTATCGAATTGGTTCGCTCGAACCACACCAACTTGTCTACGTTGAAGCGAGATGTAAAACCTTCCACGATCCTGCTTTTGTGCTCGTAGATGCGTTTCACCAAATCACTGGCAACTCCGGTATATAACGTGCTGTCTCTGCCGCTCGCCAGGATATACACGTATGCCAAGCGCAACCTCGTCAAACACCAACATCGTCATTCCGGCTTTCGCCGGAATGACGACAAATTTCATTAATGCCGGAAATGGCGCGTGCCGGTAAACAGCATCACGACGCCGCGCTCATCCGCTGCATCGATCACTTCCTGATCGCGCATCGAGCCGCCCGGATGGACCACGCAGGTTGCGCCGGCATCCACCACCACGTCCAGGCCGTCGCGGAACGGGAAGAACGCATCGGATGCGACCGCCGAACCCGCCAGCGACAAACCAGCATTCTGTGCCTTGATCGATGCAATGCGCGCGGAATCGACGCGGCTCATCTGGCCGGCGCCAACGCCCAGGGTCATGCCGCCACCGCAGAACACGATCGCATTCGACTTGACGAACTTGGCGACGCGCCACGCGAACATCAGATCCTGCATCTGTTGCGGCGTCGGCTGCTTTTTGGTCACGACCTTCAGTTCGGCGACCGCGACATTTTTGGCGTCCGGCGACTGCAGCAGCAAACCGCCGCCGACACGCTTGAAATCATACGCATTGCCCGCGTGCGCCAGTGGAATTTCCAGCAGGCGTACATTCTGCTTCGCCGCGAAAACCTGCTTCGCTTCCGCCGTGAATGCCGGCGCGATCAGCACTTCGACGAACTGCTTGGCAACCGCTTCCGCCGCCTTGCCGTCCAGTTCGCGATTGAAGGCGATGATGCCGCCGAAGGCCGAAGTGGGATCGGTCTGCAAGGCCTTGCTGTAAGCTTCCAGCGGGGCGGCGCCGACCGCCACACCGCACGGATTCGCATGCTTGATGATCACGCATGCGACTTCATCAAACGTCTTCACGCATTCCCATGCGGCGTCGGCATCGGCGATGTTGTTGTACGACAGCTCCTTGCCCTGCAATTGCCGGTAATTGGCGAGCGCGCCGGCGATCGGCGCGATGTCGCGGTAGAAGGCTGCCGACTGGTGCGGGTTTTCGCCGTAGCGCATTTCCTGCACTTTTTCGAAATGCAGATTCAGCGTCTGCGGATACGCGCTGCGCGTCGCGTGCTGCTTGTCTTCGCCGAGCGCCGTCAGGTAATTGGTGATGGCGCCGTCGTATTGCGCAGTGTGTGCAAACACCTTCTTCGCCAGCGCGAACTTGGTGTCGTAGCCGACGTCGCCCTTGCCGGCTTTCATTTCATCCAGCACGCGTCCGTAATCGGCGGGATCACACACCACCACCACATCCTTGTGATTCTTGGCCGACGAACGCAGCATGGTCGGGCCGCCGATGTCGATGTTCTCGATCGCGTCCTCCAGCGTGCACTGGTCCTTGGCCACGGTCTGCTGGAACGGATACAGGTTTACCACCACCATGTCGATGGTCGGGATGCCGTGCTTCTGCAGCGCCGCCACATGCTCGGGCAAATCACGACGCGCGAGAATGCCGCCATGCACTTTCGGATGCAGTGTCTTCACGCGGCCATCCAGCATCTCCGGGAAGCCGGTGTAATCCGCCACCTCGATCACCGGAACGCCATTGTCGGCCAGCAGCTTGGCCGTGCCGCCGGTCGACAGGATACCGACGCCCATGGCGGAAAGCGCCTTGGCGAAATCGAGAACGCCCGTTTTGTCGGAAACGGAAATGAGGGCTTGTTTGATCATGATGGACTGGCACAGAGTGATGGATAACGTAAGCGGTGCCGGCCCGCACCGCTTACGTTATGGATCACGGCAGGATCACAGCAACCCGTGTTGCTGCAGCTTCTTGCGCAGTGTATTGCGATTGATGCCCAGCATTTCAGCGGCCAGCGACTGGTTGCCCTCGGCACGTTCCATCACCGCTTCGAGTATCGGCTTTTCTACGGTAAAGACCACCATTTCATAGACATTCGACGGTTGCTGCTCGCCGAGGTCCTTGAAGTACTTCTCAAGACTTTTCTTGACGACGTCCTGGATATTGTCTTTGCTCATTGCAGTGGAATGGGTATTTTTATTTGAAATCAGGCGGCCAGTTTTTGCGCGGCAAGACCGTATTGTAACCGCTCGCCGAACACCGTTTGCGATTCGAAAAACGCGTCGACCGCCGCCAGTTGCTCCTTGCAGCTCTCCAGCCGGTTCATGCGCTGGCGGAATGCTTCGCCGCCGGGCAGACCGCGCACATACCAGCCGATATGCTTGCGCGCGGTGCGCAGGCCCATGAACTCACCGTAGAACGCGTAATGCGCCTGCAGGTGTTCGGTCATCAACGTGCGCACTTCGCCCACCAGGGGTGCCGGCAGATGCCGGCCGGTGCGCAGGAAATGCTCGATCTCGCGAAAAATCCATGGACGCCCTTGCGCGGCGCGGCCGATCATCACCGCATCCGCCGCGGTGGCTGCCAGCACGAACTGCGCTTTTTCCGGCGTCGTGATATCGCCGTTCGCCACCACGGGAATCGACACGGCGGCTTTGACTGCTGCAATAGTGTCGTATTCGGCCTCGCCGCCGTAGCCATCGGCGCGCGTGCGGCCATGCAGCGTCAGCATCGCGATGCCGCTCGCCTCGGCCATCTTCGCAATCGCCAGCGCATTCTTGTTCAACCGATTCCAGCCGGTGCGAAACTTCAGCGTAACCGGCACATCGACCGCAGCGACCACTGCATCCAGAATTTGGCCAACCAGCTTTTCGTTCTGCAATAACGCGGAACCGCACCAGCTGTTGCACACCTTCTTGACCGGACAGCCCATGTTGATATCGATGATCTGCGCGCCACGGTCGACATTGAACCTGGCACACGCAGCGAGGATTTCCGGGTCGGCGCCGGCGATCTGCACCGCTTTCGGTTCCATTTCACCGTCGTGGTTGGTGCGACGCGCGGTCTTTTCGCTGGCCCACAAGCGCGGATCGGATGCCGCCATTTCCGATACCGCATAGCCTGCGCCGAGCTGCTTGCACAACTGGCGAAACGGCCGATCGGTCACCCCAGCCATCGGGGCGACGAAGATGTTGTTGCGAAGGATATGAGGGCCGATACGCACAGGATTGGATTGGGCAGGCAAACCGCTATTTTATCCCGTTCGGCGCGCCCATCAAATTGAGGAAACTACTGGTTCGGGGTATGCAATGCCGCATCCGTTAGCGATCAAGCTCATCCAGTGCCGCCAATTCCAGCTCGCGCAAATGGGCAATATCCCCCCATTGCAACAGCTTCAAGACTTGTCCATCCCAACTGAACCGGTTGATGCCGGCATTGAAAATATCGAAGCTCCGCGCTTGTGCGAAATTCATTCCATGCGCCGCCCGATATGCGCATTCCAGCACGCCGCCGTGCGTCACCAGCGCGACCTTGCGGTAATTGCGTTCGCTGACAAGCCGGGTAATCGCACCGATCGCGCGCTGCGAAAATTCGCGCAGGGTTTCCGCCATATGCACACCTTCCGGAAAGCGCGCGTCGACATCGCGCGCCTGCCACGCCGCATAAGCGTCCGGGTAGCGTTGGCCGATCTCTGCATACAGCATGCCTTCGAAGGCGCCGTAGCAACGTTCGCGCAAGTCGCGCTCGATCCGCACCGCCATGCCGCGCCTGGCCGCGATCGCGTCGGCGGTGCGCCGCGCACGCTGCAAGTCGCTGGCGATGACCGCATCCAGCGCTTCCTCTGACAATGCGCGCCCGAGCGCCGCCGCCTGGCGCTCGCCTGCCGCATTGAGTGGAATATCGAGATGGCCCTGCAAACGCTTTACTGCGTTCCACGCGGTTTCTCCGTGACGGATCAACAGGATTTCTGTCACAGATACTTTCTTATTTCGCTGCCGCCAGCTGCGGGTTCAGCGTGTAGCTGCCAACGATTTTCGCTTCGCCGAGAATGTGGCCGCGCATCGCATCGCACACCTGTTGACCTGTGAACCGACCGTCGATCGCCAGCCGTTCGACGTCGAGCGCGTACAGCGTGAACACATAGTGATGCACGATCGCATCGTTCCATGGTGGGCAAGGGCCGTCATAGCCGTAATAATCGCCCGCCATGTCCGCGTCGCCCGCGAACCAGTCAGTGAAATCGTTGATGCCATGCCGGCCGGCGCGGTCGCCGCCGGCTTCGGGGCCCGACTTGCCGCGCGGCGTCACTTGATTGCTATAGTGGCCGGCGGCAATCGACGAAAGACCCACGGGCAAGTCGATCAGCGTCCAATGGAAAAAATCGACGCGCGGTAAATCAGCCGGCACTGTCTTGCCTTCCTGGTTGACATCGTCGCCGCGCGACGGCACATCGTAATCATGGCAAACCAGCGCCAGCGATTTGGTACCTGCGGGCAGTTCGTTCCACGCGAGATGCGGGTTTTTGTTGGACGACAGTACGACATGTGCCGCAGGATCAATGACGCCGAACGCGAATTCGCCCGGAATGATGCCGCCGTCCTTGAAAGAATCGCTCCAGAGTTTCATTGGACCTCCTGTGCTTGTTGGTTGAGTCAACTGCGTATTGTCCTTCAAGCTGATATTTGCGGTTTGATCTGGAGCCAGAACGTCACCGGTCCGTCATTGATAAGCGACACCCGCATGTACGCACCGAACTGACCAGTCTCGACCTGAGCATGCCTGGCGCGCGCCTGCGAGACGAAGTAATCGAATAGCTTCCGCCCTTCTTCGGGTGTGGCGGCAGGGGTAAACGACGGCCGTGTGCCCGACTGCGTATCGGCGGCGAGCGTGAATTGCGGCACGAGTAGCAAACCGCCGCCGACGTCGGCGACGCTGCGGTTCATCTTGCCGGCGTCGTCGGCGAACACACGATACGACAGCAGCTTGGAAAGCAGCGCGTCGGCTTCTTTTTCGGTGTCGTTGCGCTCAGCGCAGACCAACACCAGCAAGCCGGCGCCAATCGCGCCGACAATCGCGCCATCGACGAGCACGCGCGCCTCAACAGCCCTTTGCAGCAGTGCAATCATGCAGCGTCAGTCCAGCGTGACGCGCGCAAATTTACGCTTGCCGACCTGCAGCACAAAGTTGCCGGCAGCGACCTTCAAACCCTTGTCGCTGATGGTTTCGCCATCGATACGCACGCCGCCCTGCTCCACCATGCGCAACGCCTCCGAGGTCGATGGACACAGGTTGGCCTGCTTCAGCAATTGACCGATGCCGAGCGGCGCGCCACCCAGGCTGATTTCCGGAATATCGTCAGGAATACCGCCCTTCGCGCGGTTGTTAAAGTCGGCCAGCGCCTCTTCCGCGACCCGCTGCGAGTGGAAGCGCTCGACGATTTCCTGTGCCAGCAAGACCTTGATATCGCGCGGGTTGCGACCGCCCGCCACATCTTGTTTGAACCGCACGATCTCGGCGATCGAACGGAACGACAGCAGATCGTAATAACGCCACATCATCTCGTCGGAAATGCTCATCAGCTTGGCGAACATCGTGTTGCCCGGTTCGGTGATGCCGACGTAATTGCCTTTCGACTTCGACATCTTTTCGACGCCGTCCAGTCCTTCCAGCAAGGGCATGGTCAAGATGCACTGCGGCTCCTGTCCGTAATCCTTCTGCAATTCGCGCCCAACCAGCAGATTGAATTTCTGGTCGGTGCCACCGAGTTCGAGGTCGGATCGCAGCGCGACCGAATCGTAGCCCTGCATCAACGGATACAGCAATTCATGCACCGAAATCGGCGTGCCGGCTTTGAAACGTTTTGTAAAATCCTCGCGCTCCAGAATGCGTGCGACGGTATATTTTGCCGACAGCTGGATCATGCCTCGCGCACCCAGAGGGTCCGACCATTCGGAGTTGTAGCGAATCTCGGTGCGCGCAGGATCGAGCACGAGGCTGGCCTGTGCGAAATAGGTCTTGGCGTTTTCCTCGATCTGCTCGCGCGTCAGCGGCGGTCGCGTGATGTTGCGACCGGACGGGTCACCAATCATCGACGTGAAATCACCGATCAAAAAAATTACCGTGTGACCCAGATTTTGCAATTGCCGCATCTTGTTCAACACGACCGTATGTCCGAGATGCAAATCCGGTGCGGTCGGGTCGAGGCCGAGCTTGATGCGCAAAGGTTTGCCGGTCTGTTCGGAGCGCGCCAGCTTTTGTGCGAATTCCGCTTCGATCAACAGTTCGTTGACACCGCGCTTGGCCACCGCCAAGGCTTCCAGGACGGAATCCGATAAAGGTAGCGACTGAAGTGGTGGATTATTGTTTTGCAATTTCTGAGAAACGTCCATGAGCTGAGAAAAATTAAGGGTCAACGGTGAAAAACCAATACCATGTGTTTGGTATAATCGCTGCTTATTTTCAACCTTGCAATGCAGCAGTAAAAGCAGCGGGTGAAAAGTCGGAGTTTGTGATGCCTTCCTCCGTCACACGGTGGGCACCGTTGGTACGAAACGCGTCGCGGTCGCAGTTCACAAGCTCTTTGGCTAACAGCAAATTCTAACTTATTGCATGCTCCCTACAGACAAAAACCTAAGCCTGGGCTCGAGCAGCAAGTATCTTTTCGGTTCGTCGCGCAAAACGCGCATCGTTTCCGCGTCTGCGCTGTTCCTGGCCGTCTGCGCCTTCGGCGCCGCAGGCGTCGCGCCGATGGCGCCGGACGCCGCCGACCTGCCGGTCATAGCGATCACCGAAGAGCTTGCCATCCCCAGCCTGTCCGAGCAGATCGCGAAGCTGCAGACAGACGACCAGTCATACCTGCGCGAGGAAAAGGTCCGCTCCGGCGACACGCTTGCAAGCTTGCTTTCCCGCCTGGGCGTGCATGACGACGCGGCAGCAGCGTTCATTAAATCCGATCGCGTCGCCTACAGCGTGCTGCAACTGAAATCCGGCCGCCGCGTACAGGCGCAGACCGACAAGGACGGCCGTCTGCAGCGCTTGATGACGACCCTGACCGATGGCAGCGGTCAGCCGACCAGGAGCCTCGTAGTCGTACGCGACGGTAGCGGCTTCACCGCATCGGAAGCCTCGGCAAAGATGGAACGGCGCATCGAAATGCATTCCGGTGAAATCCGGTCCTCGCTGTTTGCCGCCACCGACGCCGCGCAGATTCCGGACGGCGTGGCGATGCAGATCGTCGACATGTTTGCCACCAACATCGACTTCGCTTCCGACCTGCGACGCGGCGACCGGTTCAATGTAGTCTACGAAACATTCTGGCAGAGCGGCGAATACGTGCGCTCCGGCCGCGTGCTCGCCGGCGAGTTCATCAACGCTGGCAACAAATACCAGTCAGTCTGGTTCGACGAACCGGGCAGCAAGCAGGGCGGCGGTTACTACACCTTCGACGGCAAATCGCTGAAGAAAGCCTTCCTGAAATCACCGCTGGAATTCTCCCGCATATCATCCGGGTTCTCGATGCGTGTACACCCGATTTCCGGCCAATGGAAAAAGCATCAAGGCGTGGATTTCGCCGCGCCGACCGGCACGCCGATTCGCGCTTCCGGCGACGGCACCATTGACTTCGTGGGTGTTCAGAGCGGTTACGGCAACGTGGTGGTGCTCAAACACTGGAACAATTATTCAACCGCCTACGCGCACATGAGCCGTTTTGCCGGCGGCCTGAAAAAAGGCATGAAAGTCAACCAGGGTGAAGTGATCGGCTATGTCGGCGCTACCGGCTGGGCGACCGGCCCGCACCTGCATTACGAGTTCCGGGTTGGCAACCAGCCGCGCGATCCGATGTCGATCGACGTGCCGAACGCGCAACCGCTAGCGGGTGCCGATTTGCAGCGCTTCCGCACCGTGGCGAGCGAAATGAGCCATCGCTTTGCGCTGCTGAATCCGCAGGAGGGCGGCGTCAAGCTAGCCGCCAAATAAATCCGGATACACATCGGCGATAAACCGTTCAAGGACCTGTAAAATCAGTCCACCTTGAACGGTTTTTTTATGCCCGATACAAATAATTCCCCTCTTTATATTGGACTGATGTCCGGCACCAGCCTGGACGGTATCGACGGCGCGCTTGCCGCGTTTCCGGGCGGCGTCGGCCAGCCGGTCCGCACGCTGGCAACCGCCTATCTACCCTTGCCGACGGCGCTGCGCGACGAATTGATGGCACTCCAAGCGCCAAGTGACAATGAAATCCATCGCGAAGCATTGGCAGCCAATGCACTCGCGCGGCTGTACGCAGAATGCGTTCGTCAGCTGCTTGCGCAACGCGGCATTACCGCCGGTGACATTCGGGCCATCGGCGCCCACGGCCAGACGATCCGGCATCGACCGGAACTCGGTTACACGCGCCAAACCGCTAATCCGGCGCTACTAGCAGAACTGACCGGCATCGACGTCATTGCGGACTTCCGCAGCCGGGATATCGCCGCCGGTGGCCAAGGCGCGCCGTTGGTGCCGGCATTCCACCAGGCGGTCTTCGGCAGCGCAAATGAACTCCGCGTGGTCGCCAATATCGGCGGGATCGGCAATATCAGCGTCCTGGGAAAAAAGCCAGAGGTGATTGGCTTCGACACCGGCCCGGGCAACGTGCTGATGGATGACTGGATCGCCCGTCATCACGGCCATGCATACGACGCCGATGGCGCGTGGGCTGCAAGCGGACAAGTTGTTCCAGTATTGCTGGCCACCCTTCTGGATGAACCGTTCCTGGCCCTGCCGCCGCCCAAGAGCACCGGCCGTGATCTGTTTCACCCAGGCTGGCTCAAAAACAAGCTCGCGCCTTTTCCCGATATCGCTCCGGTCGACGTGCAGGCAACGCTGGCTGCCTTTACCGCTGTGACGCTGGCGGATGCGATTACCGAGCATGCACAGGGCGCCGCCGTGTATGTTTGCGGCGGCGGTGCATACAACGCGCACCTGATGCGTCAGTTAGGGCAAGCGCTCGCGAAGCGTGGCCATGCGATCAGTCCGCAGTCCACCGATGCGCTCGGGGTATCGCCCAATCATGTGGAAGCACTGGCATTCGCCTGGCTGGCGTACCGGCATCTTGAACGCGAAGCGGGCAACCTTCCGAGCGTAACAGGCGCAACGGGATTACGGATTCTGGGCGCGATCTATCCGGCATAAAAAAAGCGCAGGATTTGCCTGCGCTTTTTTATCAAAGGAAAACCCCCGTCAGGCCGAGAACGACGACCCACAACCACAAGTCGTGCTGGCGTTCGGATTCTTGATTACGAACTGTGCGCCTTCCAGGTCGTCCTTGTAGTCGATCTCGGCACCGACCAGGTACTGGTAGCTCATCGAATCAATAAGCAGCTGGACGCCGTTCTTGGTCATCGTGGTGTCGTCTTCATTGACGATTTCATCGAAGGTAAAACCGTATTGGAAGCCAGAGCAGCCGCCGCCTTGCACGAATACACGAAGTTTCAGGTCAGGATTGCCTTCTTCCTCAATCAATTGAGCCACTTTGGTCGCTGCGCTGTCGGTGAAGACGATCGGTGCGGGCATTTCGGTAACGGCATTCATTTAGGACTCCTGCAAAGCAAATATTGATGGCTTGATTATAGACGCTTGTCGAAACTCAGGTATTCGATAGCGCCAGTTTCAAAACCGGTTCGCCGACTTGGTCGTGCGTAAGCTTTCCGGCCACGAGCGCACCACCGTGCATCTCCAGCGCCTTGTAATATACATCTCCAGTTATGCGGGCGCGCGGCTGTAATTCAAGCAGTTCCGACGAAAATACCGGGCCGACAATTTCACCATTGACAACCAGGTGTGCAACACGGACCTCGCCTTCGACTTTCGCGTGTTCCGAAACGACTAGCATGCTCGGCTCGTCGCCGTCGGCGATCACATTGCCTTTGACGTGCCCGTCGATGCGCAAGCCGCCCTGAAAATGCACGTCCCCCTCGATGCTGGTCGAGATGCCGATCAGGCTGTCAATCGTGCTTTTGGTTTTGCGGCCTAACATGCTGGCTCTCCTTTACAAATTCGCGGATAGTTGCGCCCGGATCTGACCTCTGTCGAGCACGCGCGCCTGAACCAGCTTGGCCACCGCGCCTTCCGGTAGGGTGAGCACCCCTTCGACACGCTGATAATACTTGAAGCTGAGTTTGAATTTTTCCTGTTCGGCGGGATTCGCGTCAGGGAAAGTCATCATAGCATTTTTGCCCGCCTCCAGCGTTGAAATGGAGAGTTGCAAATTGCCTGTAAACAATTGATCACCTTTGCCGCCTTGCATCACCAACAAGCGGTACCGCACCTGATTCGGCGCAACCTGATCGATCTTCAAACGCCGGATCGAAATACCCTGAGGCCCGGTCGCGTTCGGCAACAGGCTGTCAAAAAATGCAAGATCCTCCTTGAGGCGGGTGTTCTCCGCCTCCAGGGTCTTTACCTGCGCCGCAAGCTGCTTCTGCGCGGAACGCTCGATATTGAGCTGACTTTCCGCAGCGTTGACGGTGGTCGAAAACTGGTCACGCTCCGCGGTCAGCGCCGCAACCTGTTTCTTATACTTGGCCAGTTGCGCGCGCCCGCTCTCCTGCTCCGTGCCGGGCAGCGCGCGCCCCGTGTCGTAACTCCACATCACGATTGCACCGACCACGCCGATCAGCGCAATAAACAATATCCGCATCGGCCACGGCAACTGCCTTTTGATTGTCATCTTCGGCGAAGACACCGACATGCGGCGACGCCAGAGCCGGAACTTCATTGCGTTGAATGATGTGGTATGAGTCATGAATAAAAGACTGCCGGATGCTTAGGGCAATACCGGAATGTGCATCAAACCCGCACTTTCATCAACACCGAACATGATATTCATGCACTGTACGCCCTGCCCCGCGGCGCCTTTCACCAAGTTGTCTTCCACCACCAGGACCACCAGCAGCTCACCGCCGCCCGGCCGGTGAACCGCAATGCGCAGCTTGTTCGACGCCCGCACCGAACGTGTTTCAGGATGGCTGCCGGCGGGCATGACGTCGACGAATTTTTCGCCTTCGAAGTGGCTTTCGTACAACGACTGGAAGTCGATATCGCGAGCTTCCGGCAAAATCGTCGCGTACAGCGTCGAATGAATGCCGCGAATCATCGGCACCAGGTGCGGCACGAACGTCAATCCGACCTTGCGGCCGGCGATCGCCTGCAAGCCCTGCACGGTTTCCGGCAAATGGCGATGCCCCTTCACGGCATACGCCTTGAAATTATCGGCGGCTTCGGCCAGCAACGTGTGCACTTCCGCCTTGCGGCCGGCGCCGGACACGCCGGATTTGCAGTCGGCGATCAGCGCGGCTTCATTGACCAGCGGCTTGCCCTGCGCCAGCAATGGCGCGAAACCGAGCTGCATCGACGTTGGATAGCAACCGGGCAAACCGATGAGGCGCGCGTTGCGAATCGCTTCACGGTTGACTTCCGGCAAGCCGTACACCGCTTCCGTGAGAATGTCGGGGCAGGAATGCGGCATGCCATACCATTTCTCGAATTCCGCCGTATCTTTGAGGCGGAAATCGGCAGCCAGATCGATAATCTTCACACCAGCCGCCAGCAACTCGCGCGCCTGCGCCATCGCCACTCCATGCGGCGTTGCAAAGAACACCACGTCGCACTCGTTCAGCTTGGCCTTGTCCGGCGACGAAAACGCAAGTGGTACATACCCACGCAGCGACGGGAACATGTCAGCGACCGGCATGCCGTCCTCCTTGCGCGAGGTGATGGCTGTGAGTTGCGCCTGGGGATGGGCGGCCAGCAGGCGCAGCAGTTCCACGCCTGTATAACCTGTGCCGCCGACGATGCCGACCTTGATCATGTTGATTCCTTGCAGAAAAAAATTATGCGGATTCCGAAATTTTAACAGGCACGCTCAAATCGTCGCGGCGCCCCTGCAAACCGATATGGCGTCAAAAAGCAAAAAGCCGCCAGGCGCAAACCCGGCGGCTTTTCGATGCTCTGAAAATGCAGATCAGCGCTTGGAGAACTGCTTTGCGCGGCGTGCTTTACGCAGACCGACTTTCTTACGTTCGACTTCACGTGCGTCGCGAGTGACGAAGCCAGCTTTCGCCAATTCCGGCTTCAGGCCCGCATCGTAGTCGATCAGTGCACGAGTGATGCCGTGACGAACCGCACCGGCCTGTCCGGACTCGCCGCCGCCATGCACGTTGACCATGATGTCGAAGCGCTCGACGTTGCCCGTCAGTTCCAGCGGCTGACGGATAACCATCAGACCCGTTTCACGGGAAAAATATTCCGCCGCCGGCTTGCCGTTGACGACGATCTGGCCGGTGCCGGATTTAATGAAAACGCGAGCCACTGCACTCTTGCGACGGCCGGTTCCGTAGTTGTAGTTACCGATCATGTCCGTTCCTTAGATTTCGAGTGCTTTGGGTTGCTGGGCTGCGTGCGGATGAGTGCCATCGGCATACACCTTCAGCTTCTTGATCATCGCGTAGCCGAGCGGACCCTTGGGCAACATGCCCTTGACCGCCTTCTCCAGCGCACGACCCGGAAAACGCTGTTGCATTTTCTGGAAATTGGTTTCGTAGATGCCGCCCGGATAAGTCGAGTGACGGTAATAAGTCTTATCCAGCGCCTTGTTGCCGGTCACGCGCAGCTTGCCCGCGTTGATAACGACGATGAAGTCGCCCGTGTCGACGTGCGGAGTGAATTCAGGTTTGTGCTTGCCGCGCAATCGGAGTGCCACTTCGCTGGCAACACGTCCGAGGACTTTGTCCGTTGCGTCAATCACGAACCAGTCGCGCTGTACCTCATGGGCTTTAGCGGAAAAGGTCTTCATGATGATGTCCTAATAAATTAAACGCTCAAATTGGCGGTTCCACCTTTAATACCGGCGGACTCTTCCTTGTATCTTTCCCTGAGCGAACGGAAAGCCTGAAAGTATAGCCTTTTCAAAGACTTGTCGTCAAATCGAATCGATCAGACCGAATCGGCCGAATAGGCAAAAAAAACCCGAAGCGGTGAGGCTTCGGGTTTAAATCCACACCAAAGGAGGAGGGTGGAGGAGACAATTGTTTGGTTGCTCCCATGCACTGCAGACATGAACAACCAGCAATTAAAGTATAGCGAAATTTATTGTGCGATGCAAGAAAAAACTCCGGACCCAACGCTATCCCTCATGAAATTTCAATACTTTATGCTTTAAATTCATACGCTTATATAGGATTCCATAATGTGAATATATTACCCGCGTTATGAATATTTCCATTATATCAATATTTTCATACCTTCGACCAAGCTTTCAACATCCGTCATCGTGCCCCTTCCCAATCGATAAAGTCCGAACCAGTTACAATAATCCCATCTGATTTAAGCGAGAACACCATGGAATGCACCGTACGCTGGACAGGATTGTCCGGGATGACTTTTTTGGCGGAGACAGGTTCCGGCCACGCCGTCACAATGGATGGCGCACCGGAAGGAGGCGGGCGCAACTTGGCGCCGCGTCCGATGGAAATAGTGCTCGCGGGCACCGGCGGCTGCACCGCCTATGACGTCGTTCTGATTCTTCGCAAAAGTCACCAGGATATACGTGGCTGTGAGGTAACGTTGAAATCGGAACGCGCGGAGAAGGATCCCAAGGTATTCACCAAAGTGCATTTCCACTTTACGGTACGCGGCCGCAATCTGAAGCCGAACCTGGTGGAACGAGCGATTAAGCTGTCGCACGAAAAGTACTGCTCTGCTTCGATCATGCTGGAAAAAACCGCCGAACTGACACATTCGTTCGAAATCGTCGACGATTTGGCCGACACTACAGCGCCGGCCTGACTGTCTCCGGCATTGCGGCTACTTATACGTGGTAAGCAGTTGCCGTCATGACTTTGGACATCGCTCGCATCGCCGCCTGGATCAAGGCCGGCGTATCTACTGCGCCTAGTGATTGCGCGGCGGAACCATGCGCCGCCTCGTCAACCCGCATCTGCTCGACAATCGCCCTCGATTTTTCATCCTGCAGCGGTAGCGCATTCAGGTGACTGGCAAGATGCGCTTCCACTTGCCGCTCGGTCTCGACCACGAACCCGAGGCTGCGCGCGTCCCCGACGCGAGCAGCCACCGCCCCAACAGCATACGCTCCTGCATACCACAACGGATTCAAAACGCTGGTACGCGAACCCAACTCCTGCAGACGCTGCGCGGTCCACGCCAGATGATCTTCCTCGTCGCGCCCGGCGTGAACAAATTGCTGCCGTAGTGCTTCGCTGCGGGCAAACCGGCCTTGCGCATCATACAAAGCCTGCGCACACACTTCGCCGACGTGGTTGACCCGCATTAATCCGGCGCTATGCCGTCGATCGGCGTCGCTCAGCACGCCGTCCATCACCCTCGCTGCTGGATTAGGTCGCGATGCCGACGCGACGCCGCTAATCACACGCAGCACTTTATCCAGGCCGATGACGAGCTCATCTAACTGCGGCATTTCTTCACCTCACTTAAAAATCGACGAAGTTGCGATTCATCGCCAAATAAATATCAGACGTCAGCACCCATCACAAACTTTCATTCATAAAAATAATGAAGTTTCAAAACATGATTCTGCACCGCGATTGCACCTGTATTGCCATTCGTTGCATACAGCGCAAGAATCACGCGGCACATCGCTTTTTGTTGCCGGCAAGACATCACGCGATCCCAATTTGTTGTTATGAAGCCACATAATCGCTGGCGTCTCATAGCGAATACCAAATTCTCTTTGCCCTAACCCGCCACATTTGATGAAATCGCTAATAGCTTCTTGATCAGATCGGTCAGAGGTTTCGGCAGGGACGTTACCACTAGTGACCTTGCTGACGGCAATACAAGGCAACTCAAAAAAATTTTAGCACGCCAACCCTTGGAGATTTATTAATGAAAAAATCGCTTCTCGCACTGGCAGTTCTGGGTGCATTTGCAGGTGCTGCTCAAGCACAAACCAGCGTGACCATCTACGGTTCGTTTGACGCCGGCGTCCGCCACCTCACGAACGTCAACGCTGCAGGCGACAGCCGCACGACGATGGGTTCGAATGGCACGTACAGCTCCAACCGTATCGGCTTCAAAGGCGTTGAGGATCTCGGTGGCGGCTTGAACGCACACTTTACTCTGGAAACCGGCTTCAACAGCGGCACCGGCGCCCTGGATGCAGCGAACGCCATTTTCAATCGTACTGCAGCAGTCGGCTTGGGCGGTTCCTGGGGTTCGGTCGACCTCGGTCGTCAGTACACCGTTGCATTCAAGACCATCGCGCCGTACGATCCGCTTAGCTATAAATTCCCTGGCATCGCTTCTGCCATTGCAGCCACCGCAGGCGTTCGTTACAGCAACGACATCCAGTACAGTGGCAGCTTCGGCCCGGTCACGGTCCGTGCTGAACATGCACTCGGCGAGGTCGCTGGCAGCAACAGCACCAACGCTTCCTCGGCAATCGGCGCGAGCTACAACGCCGGTCCTCTGAGCGTTGGCGCAGCTTACACCAAGCGTGATATCGCGACCTTCGACAACAACCATTTCACCGTCGGCGCCGGTTACAAATTCGGCCCGGCACGCGTGGCCTTCGGCTACGCTCAGCAAAAGCAAGACGTGGCAGCCACCACGGTTGAAAACAAGACCCGCTGGGCATGGGGCGGCATTAACTACGCAATCAGCCCGGGTGTCGAGCTGACCTACGCGTACTACCAGACCAAGAATACCGGTGCCGCCACGTTCGACGGCAAAAAGGACTTGCACGTACTGGCAGCGACCTACGCACTGTCCAAGCGTACCAATCTGTACGCTGGCTTTGACACTGCCAAGCTGAAAGGCGCCCTGCGCGTCGCCGCCCCGGAAGACCGTCAGACCGGTGTCTCGCTGGGTATGAACCACCTGTTCTAAGCAGTCATCGGCAGCTCGAAACGAGCTGGCGCACATTGCTTGATTGAATAGGAAACGGGCTCGCATGATATGCGAGCCCGTTTTATTTTCACCAGTCAGGCCTTTTTACCAATTCTCGCCCACCCCTTCATTTTGCACCAACTTAGTGCGATTGATTGACAAGAAAACATTCTCCTGCCCGCCACCTCGTTGCAAGAACACCACAAAAGCCATGATACCGCCGGCAAAAACCAAATTCTCTTTGTCCTGAAGACGGATCTTTGATGAAATAACCACCAGCTTCTTGATTAAGTAGTTAGGAAGCATTGTTTTCTGGCAGGGACGTTCTCACTGGTGGCCTTGCCGAATGCATTAAAAAAATCTTAGCTCGATAAACCTTTGGGGATTATTCAATGAAAAAATCGCTTCTCGCGCTCGCAGTTCTGGGTGCCTTCGCAGGTGTAGCTTCGGCACAAACCAACGTGACAATCTACGGTGTTGCGGACGTTGGCGTTCAGCGTACCAAGCTTGATCCCGGCACATCCACTTGGGCTCTGTCCAGTGGCAACCAGTCCGGCAGCCGTCTCGGCTTCAAGGGCTCCGAAGACCTCGGCGGTGGCCTGAAGGCAAACTTCACTCTCGAAAACGGCTACGACATCAGCAACGGTCAAATGGCTCAAGGTGGTCGTCTGTTCGGTCGTCAGGCTTGGGTTGGCCTGAGCGGCGGCTTCGGCGCCGTCAAGCTCGGTCGCCAGTTCACCCCGATCTTTATTGCACAAGACACTGTTGACCCGATGGGCACAGGCCTGAGCGGCGACGGCAGCGGCATGTCCGCAGTGTTCAATCCGTACGGCGTTCGTATGGATAACACCATCAACTACTCCTTCTCCGCAGCTGGCTTCTCCGCCGAAGCTGCTTACGGTCTGGGCGAAGTTGCTGGTTCGAACTCCGCTAATCGCCAGATCGGCTTGGGTGCCAGCTATGCAAATGGTCCGCTGACCCTTGCTGCTGCTTACCACGATGCGAACTCCGCTACAGTCGGCAGCCAGGCTGATGCCCGTACCTTCTTCCTCGGTGGCGTATTTGATCTGCGCGCAGTGAAACTGCATGCAGCATTCGGCGACAACCGTGGCGATAACGCAACTGGCGGCACGGCTATCCGTAACCGCGACTACATGCTGGGTGTGAGCGCTCCGGTTGGCGCAGGCAACATCATGGCATCGTACATCCGTCGTGACGAGCGTCTGGCTGGTGTTTCCAATGCTGACGCTAATTACTGGGCAATCGGCTACACCCACAACCTGTCCAAGCGTACCAACCTGTACACGTCGTACTCGACCATCCGCAACGACGCAGGCGCCGCGCTGGGTTCGGGCACTGCCGGTGTCGACATCAGCTGGTTCAACGTTGGTATCCGTCACAAGTTCTAATCATCCGCAGGCTTAAGCCTGTCTTGATTTGACTGTAATATTGAAAAGGCACCTTCGGGTGCCTTTTCTTTTTCTACTGAATCTTTGCTGCAGTGACTACGAACCGCGCTATGCTTGCCGTTTGGGTCGAAAAACGGCGGCATCGGCATAGAATGCGCAATCCTGCCCCTCCCACCATCCTGGAATACCAAGTATCGGCAGTGGGCTGAAATCAGCGGTTTTCAGGCCAGCCTGGAGTGTCTGGGCAACGTTAGAATCGATCCAGGCGCGCGTGTCATCAAAAGACATGTCAAACAATGTCGCTTCGGCTATTACTGGCCATGCATGCGCTGTAATCGCCTTGTACGGCATGACCAG
>UEXY01000056.1_pt1 | contig 95827 bp, 88 predicted proteins | sample 4301061 | NCBI WGS metagenome assembly UEXY01 (sample SAMEA4773184, study PRJEB27434) | metagenome | biome: 2259; feature: agricultural soil; material: soil | place: USA | collected 2014-09 | depth 0.25 m | reverse complement strand
TAAAGTTCTATCACGTGGCCGGCCGCAATCCACGCATCGATACCACCGCTCAACGGCCGCACCCGGCGGTAACCCTTCTGCATCAGCTGCTTTGCAACCAGTGCCGCAGACACTTCATTCGGACAGGCGCAATAGAGAATCACCTCCTGATCGGCGGGCGTATCGAGAATAAATGCCGCTATCTCTCCATCCGGAATGGTCACCGCGCCGGGAATGCGACCGGTCCGCTGGGAGAATGGGGAACGCACATCCACAATGGTGGGCCTGATGCCTTGTTGCTGCAACTGATAGAGTTCTTCGACTGATATGCGGGCCATCCGCAGCGACTTCAGGAAGCGGTGACGCTGCCACCATTTGGCGGCGATAAATGCCGCGAACGCAGCCGCAATCAACACTACGCCCCATTTGCCTAATTGCTCAAGCACACTCAACAAATCATCCACCGCCGCGCTGAACAAGGATCCGAGAAAGACTGCCGACCCCGCCCACAATGCAGCGCCGAGACTATCGAACAGGACAAAGCTGCTGCGCCGCGTGCCGATCGTGCCCGCCAACGCACTGGCAACCGAGGCGAAACCGGGGATGAATTTGGCAAGTAGCAGCGACGCCGCGCCCCAGCGCGTATAAATCGATTCTGTCTGCCGCACGCAGGAATCCGGCGACAGCGAAATGCGGCAAAGCGTGGCCAGCACTTTTCTGCCATACCGTCTTCCCGCCACATACCAGGCCAGATCGGCGATCAACGCGGCCGCCACGGCGGTAAAGAGCAGCACCGGCGCCGAATAGTCTCCACGCTCCAGTAACGCGCCGGTGATGATCAGGGTCGGATAAGCGGGCAAGGGCGCGCCCAACTGTTCAACCAGCACATTGGCGAAGACCAGCACGAGGCCGTATTGCTCGATAAGCTGAAAAAGGACGTCCATTTACCTATCCATCACAATCGCCACGCCTTCGTTCTACCCCGCTGCCGCGCTCTTCCGTGCTTTCATGGCATTGGTGGCGAGCCGCCTGTTCTTTTCAACCAGGGCACGGATCAAGCCGTCGATGCCGCTCTTGTTGATCTCTGCCGAGAAATTGCCCTTGTAGGTCTCCACCAGCCACGCGCCGAGGATGCCGACATCGTAAATTTTCCAGCCGTCGGCGGTTTTCACCAAACGATAATTTACTTGAACAGGTTCGCCGCCGCGCGGCCGTAGGACCTGGGAACGGACTTCCGCTTCGGTATCCGCGGGGTCGATTCGTAGTGGCTTGAATTCCAGCTGCTGATCCTTGACCTGCGACAGCGCGCCCGAATAGGTGTACACCAGCAGCGTACGGAATTCGTCGGCCAGTTGCTTCCGCTGCTCCGGCGTTGCGTCGCGCCAGAACCGGCCGGCTACCAGTGCGGTCGTCTTCTGGAAATCCACGTACGGCAGGATCTTGGTTTCGACCAGTTCCAGTGCACGTTTCGGATTGCCGGCTTGTAGCTCCTTCTCACTTTTGATGGTATCCAGAACTTCCTGGCTGAGGCGTTTTACCAAGGTATCCGGCGCTTCCTGTGCATGCGCGGCGAGGGTGGACATGACGAGACTCAATGCTACAACGGCAAGGAATCTGTTTAATCGATTGAACGTTTTCATGATTGCCAGAGTAAATAGACGGGGCAAAGAATGGGGGGCGTTTTGCATTGTGACTGATGCGAATCGAATTGATTCGCACGGTAGGAACGAATATACGCGCAGCGGAATGCGAGAAGAAGGCCGGTTTTTGGGAAGCATCGTTCAGCAAGTGGAACAATGGATAAATGGGATATATGGGCAGGGGGAACTTCATCCCCTTGTTCTAGTCTTCGCCCTGCTCCTCGAATCGCTTCGCCAGAAAATCAATCAATTGGCGAACCGATGGCAGCAATCCGCGCCGCGACGGAAACACGGCGTGTATCAGGCCGCCTTTCGGCACCCAGTCCGGCACCAGTGTTACGAGCGCACCTTGCGCGAGCTCTTCCTGAATCATCATCGTCGGCAAGGCCACGGCGCCGATGCCGGCGATGGCCGCGAGTCGCAATGCGATCATGTCGTCGGTGACCAGGCGCGGATCGTGGCGAATGGCCGCGGCCGCGCCGTCGGGGCCGGCGAGCTGCCACACATGTTCGCGGCGCACCGGCCCCAGGTCCAGACTCGGCAAGCCGTTCAAGTCGGCGGGCAGCTGCGGCACAACGTGTCTTTCCAGGAAGGCGGGGCTCGCGACCAGGCACCATCTGCGCTCGGCGAGCACTTTCAGCACCATGTCGCTGTCTTCCAGCGGCGGAACGCGCACGCGGATCGCTACATCGATGCCCTCACCAATCACGTCGACGCGGCGGTTGGTCGCTTCCAGATGCACGATCACGCGTGGATTCTCGACCATGAAATCGGCCACCATGGCCGCGACTTGGGCCTGTAGCAGGGCCACTGGGCAAGTCAGCCGCACGACGCCGCGCGGCTCCGAGCGCGACAGCTCGATCACTTGCTGCGCGGCTTCGGCTTCCACCAGCATTGCCTTGCAGTAGGTGTAATAGTTCTGTCCGATCTCCGTGACCGAAAAGCGGCGTGTGGAGCGCTGGATGAGGCGCACACCGAGCCGTTCTTCGAGCAGGGCGATGTGCCGGCTCAGCTTTGACTTCGGCACGCCCAATGCACGGCTGGCCGGCGCAAAACCCTGATGGTCGACCACTTGCGCAAAGAAAAAGAGATCGTTGAGGTCTTGCACGGGTCGCTCCATCGTTCCACGCGTAGAACACTGAGAATACATCAGCCTATCTACCGCCGCCATCCGCTTCGAACTAAGCTTCATCTCACACTAGCCAGGCCGCATGGCCGCCAATCAGGAGCATGTGATGAAAAAGATTCTCGGTATCTACAGTAGCTCCAGCTCGCACTGGGTCGGCGATGGTTTCCCGGTGCGCACTTTATTCTCATATAACAGCTTGGCCCAGCGCATCAGTCCGTTCCTGATGCTGGATTACGCAGGACCCGCGCATTTTGCGCCGGCATCGCAACCGCGCGGCGTCGGCCAGCATCCGCATCGCGGCTTCGAGACGGTGACGATCGTCTATCAGGGCGAGCTGGAACACCGCGACTCGACCGGTGGCGGCGGCCGCATCGGCCCCGGCGATGTGCAGTGGATGACCGCCGCCTCGGGCATCCTGCATGAGGAATTTCATTCGCAGGCGTTTACCCGCAGCGGCGGCACACTGGAGATGGTGCAGCTATGGGTCAATCTGCCGGCCAGGGACAAGATGACCGCGCCGGGCTACCAGACGCTGCCGGATAGCGACATTCCATCGGTGGCGTTACCTGATGATGCGGGCGGCGTACGCGTCATCGCGGGCGAGTTCGACGGCCATCGCGGACCGGCCCGCACCTTCACGCCGATGGATGTGTGGGATCTGCGTCTGCGACAAGGCCGGCGCACGGCATTGACCATTGCGGCGGGGCGGACGCTGGCGCTGATCGTCCTGCGCGGCACCGTGCTCGTCAACGGCGACCAGGTGGCGCGCGCGGCGCAGATGGTGCTGCTGGATAGTGAAGGCGTCGATGTCTCGCTGGAAGCCAACAGTGACGCGACGGTGCTGCTGCTGAGCGGAGAACCGATCGACGAACCGGTGGTCTCCTACGGACCGTTCGTGATGAACACGCAGGAAGAGATCGCGCAGGCGATGCAGGACTTCAACAGCGGCCGTTTCGGCCGGATGCGCGCGTCGGAATCGTCGCGGAATCCGATGCGGGAACCGGGCGGTTCTTGAACTTCCACTCGGGCTGATGCCAAACAACGATCAAGTAAAAAGAACTAAGCGCCTTCCGGCGCTTAGTTCTTACATAACTGACGCTGACTTTCATGTTCAGTCAGGCTCGCAACCTGCTGTCCTATTCCGACCGCACGGATGGCGCGGTTCCTGGCTGGCCGCCGTCGGCGGATGCAGTTTCTCTCTCAGCGCGGAACGGCATTTTCCGCTCGCTGATGCGCTGGAGGACGACGTAGAAGACGGGGATGACGAAAATCCCGAGCATGGTGGCGAACAGCATGCCGAATGCTACCGCCGTGCCGATCGACTTTCTGGCCCCGGCCCCCGCGCCTGTGGCGATTGCCAGCGGCAGGGTGCCAAGGATGAAGGCGAACGAGGTCATCAGAATGGGCCGCAAGCGCAATTGCGCGGCTTGCCGCGCCGACTCGACGATAGTCGTCCCGCGTTCGCGCGCGAGCTTGGCGAATTCGACAATCAGAATCGCGTTCTTCGCGGCGAGGCCGATCAGCATGATGAGTCCGATCTGGGTGTACACGTTGTTGATCTCGTTGCGCAACAAGAGGCCAACGAACGCGCCCAGCACGCCGAACGGAATGACCAGCAGAATCGCTACCGGCATCGCCCAGCTTTCATACAAGGCCGCCAGTACCAGGAAGACGAACATTAGCGACAGCGCGAAGATGTAGCCGGTCTGGCCGCCGGTCTTCTGTTCCTGATAGGTCGCGCCGGTCCATTCATAACCGAAGCCGGCCGGCAGCGTGCTGGCAGCAATCTCCTGCATCGCCTGCGCCGCCTGGCCGGAGCTGTAACCGGGCGCAGTCGCTCCCGTGATGGTGGCGGCGCGATAGATGTTGTAACGCTCGTAGAATTCCGGGCCGTTGATCGATTTGGGCGTCAGCACCGCCGACAGCGGAATCATGTTGCCGTTGGCATTACGTACGTAATAGCGGTTGACGTCGTCGGGGCTGGCGCGGGCGGCGGCCTCGGCCTGCATCTGCACGCGGAAGGTGCGGCCGTACAGGTTGAAGTCGTTGATGTAATAGCTGCCCATCATCGTCTGCAGTGTGAAGAAGACGTCGGTCAGCGCAATACCGTAGGTCTTGACCTTCTCGCGGTCCACTTCATATTCGATCTGCGGCGTGTGGTCGTCGTAGTTTGGGAAGACGAAGCCGAGTTCGGGGCGCTTGCGCGCGGCGGCCACCACGTTCTGCAAGACCTGCGCAAATTGCTTCGGGTCGCCGCCGGTGCGATCCTGCAGTATGAAATCGAAGCCGCCGGTTGTGCCGAGGCCGCGTATCGGCGGCGGATTCAGCACCAAAGCCCGGGCTTCCCTGATCTCCGAGTTCAGGCGTCCGAGCAGGGTGCCCACAATCGCGTCGGCGCTTTCATTCTGCCCCTTGCGTTCGTCCCAAGGCTTGAGCCGGATGAAGCTCGTCGAGTTGTACGAAGTGGCCAATCCGGTCAGCAGGTTGAACCCGGATAGCGACGCGACGCCCGCCACGCCAGGCGTTTCCCGCGCAATGCGTGTCAACTGCGCGACCGCCGCGTTGGTGCGCTCCAGCGACGCGCCCTGCGGCAATTGCATCACGGCGAACACATAACCCTGATCCTCTGCCGGCACCAGTCCGGTCGGACGGGTGCTGATCAGCGCATACAGCGCGGCGATGATGATGACGAAAGTCAGCATCACCAGAGCAGCGTGGCGCGCCAACGTAACGACTGCCGCGCTGTAGCGATTCGAAGACGCTTCAAAGAAGTGATTGAAGCGATCGAAGAAGCGACCCAGGAGTCCATGCGGCCTTTCATGTTCGGCGGGGTGCAGCAGCAATGCGCACAAGGCCGGCGTCAGCGTCAGCGCCACGACCGCTGAAAGTAGCACCGACGTCGCCAGGGTCAATGCAAACTGGCGATAAAGCTGCCCGGTCAGACCGCCGAGGAAAGCGACCGGGATGAACACCGCCGCCAGCACTAGCGCAATTGCAATGACCGGGCCGCCGACATCCGCGATGGCGGCCTTGGTCGCCTCGCGCGCGGAAGGATGCTCGGTATCCAGCCGGTGCTGCACCGCCTCCACCACCACAATTGCATCGTCGACCACGATGCCGATCGCCAGTACCAGGCCGAACAGCGTCAGGGTATTGATGGAAAAGCCCAATGCAGAAAAGGCGGCGAAGGTGCCGATCAGGGAAACGGGGATGGCCAGCATTGGAATGATGGTGGCGCGCCAGGTTTGCAGGAACAGGAATACGACGAACAGGACCAGCACGAAGGCGATGCCAAGGGTAATCAGGACATCTTTCAACGATTCCGTGACGAAAGGCGTGGTGCTATAGGGAATCGAATACACCATTCCATGCGGAAAACGCGTGGCGGCGTCATCCATGGTGGTTTGGACCTGTTTGGCCACATCAAGCGCGTTGGCGTCCGGCTGCAGGAAGATGCCGATGAAGACGCCCGCTATGCCGTTCTCCTGCACGCCGATGCCGTAGTCGGCGCCGCCCAGCTCGACGCGAGCGAAATCCTTCAGGTACACGATCTGGCCGTTGGCTGCGGCGCGCACGATCACATTTTCGTACTGGGTCGGATCCGACAGTCGCCCCACGATGGTGGCCGAATACTGCATCTGCTGGCCCGATGGCACCGGCGGCACGCCGATGCGACCTGCCGGCGCCACAACATTCTGCTCCAGGATCACGCGCTGCACGTCACCCGCCGTCACGCCCAGACGCGCCATCTTGTCGGGGTCGAGCCAGATGCGCATGCTGTAGTCGCGCGCACCGAAGATGCGCACAAAGCCCACACCTGGAATGCGCGCCAGCGTGTCCTGCAGGTTCAACAGCGCGTAGTTGCTCATGAAGGTGGTGTCGAAGCGCCCGTCCGGCGACGTCAGCGCCAGCACTTCGAGAAAGTCGGTCGACTGCTTGCGAATGGTGATGCCTTGCCGAATCACATCCGCCGGCAAGGTGCTCTGTGCGATGGCAACGCGGTTTTGTACATCGACTGCGTCGAGATCCTGATTGGTGCCGATTTCGAACGTCACGGTCAGGTTGTAGGAGCCGTCGTTGGCGCTCTTCGAATCCATGTAGATCATGCCCTTGGCGCCGTTAACCTGCTGCTCGATCGGCGCGGCGATCGATTGGGTCACCACATTCGCATTGGCGCCCGGGAAGCTGGCCGTCACCTGTACCTGCGGCGGCACGATCTGAGGATATTGGGAAATGGGCAGCCCAAAGGCGGCCAACGCGCCGGCCAGCGTGATGATCAATGAGATGACCGTGGAAAAGATGGGACGGTCGATGAAAAAATTAAACATCTGCGCGTTGCTTTCGCTTGCTAGAGGCCCGGCGTGAAGAACTCGGGCGTAAGCATGGACTTCTTCCCCTTCCCAGTAGGGCGAAGGATAGGCAAAACTAGCTTCCTCGCTTCTCGCCCACCTGTGCACTGTCTTTCTGTGGCCCCGGCTGGTTCCCCACCCGCTGTTCCGGGCTTGCCGGCACGGCTTTCACCGTCGCGCCGGGTTGCACCTTGGCGATGCCTTCGACTATTACCGTTTCATTCGGCTTCAAGCCCTTTTCCACCACCCAGTCGTTGCCGACGCGGTTGTTGGTGGTGATATCGCGACTCGTTACCTTGTTGTCCTGGCCGACCACGTACACCGAACGCTTGCCTTGCATTTCCTGTACCGCTTTTTGCGGCACCAGGATCGCGTCCGGATTCGTCTTGCCCGGCACGATCACGCGCATGAACTGTCCCGGCCGCAATGCGCCGTCAGGATTTGGCACAACTACCCTGACCGGCAGGGTACCGTTGCGCGGATCGACCGCCGCATCCACGAAATTGAGCTTGCCGCTGTATTTGTAATCGCTGCCGTCGATTAGCTTGAGCTTGAAGTCGGGCGACTTGCTCACGTCGCGCAGGTCGTATTGCCTTTGCAGTTCTGTCAGCCTCTGTTCGCTGATAGTGAAGCTGACATAAATCGGCCCTTCCGAATAAAGCGTGGTCAGGAGCGTGTTGGACGCCACCACCAGTCCGCCGGGCTTGATCAGGGCCCGGCTGATCATGCCGTCGCGCGGCGCACGGATGGTGGTGTAATTCAGATTCAGTTGCGCCTGCTGCACCTGGGCATCGCCAGCCAGCACGCTGGCTGCGTCGGCGCGCTCCTTCGCGACGGCGCTGTCCAGATCCTGCTGGCTGATGGCGCGCGAATCGATCAACAGCTTGAAGCGTTGGAGTATCTGAGCGGAATTCAGATGCGCCGCCCGCGCCTGCTGCAAATTCGCGTTCGCCTGTGCCAGCGCGGCAATATAAGGCTTCTGGTCGATCACGAACAGCAGTTCGCCTTTTTCCACCTGTGCGCCATCCTTGAAAGCCTGCCGCTCCAGAATGCCGCCGACGCGCGCGCGTATTTCCACCGACTCCACCGCCTCGGTCTGCGCGGCATAGTCTTCAGACAGCGTGACCGGTGAAGCAACGACCTTGATGACGGAGACTTCGGGCGGTGGTGGCGCATGCTGCTGCGCGGTGTTGGGTTTTTGACCGCAAGCTGCCATCCCGGACAGTAACAAGGGCAACATTACCAGCCGGCAGCTCTTGGTGACTGCACGCATGACAGAGGAGGCTCCGGCATGGGTCACGATGTTTCCCTTGCTTTTGCGGAAGGTTTGACGAAGTGCTTATGGATCGAACGTGTAAGCTTTCGACGCGCACATTTTTATAGTATTTGCCACGTTCCATTTGAATGGACAGGTAAAACCTCCCATGCTTGACGCGCGTCAGTCCGCATGCAATTTCATTATCGAAGTTGACTTCGGCATTATCAGATCCTTTATCCGGACTGACGATGGCCCGGCGCTTCGCCGGAGTGCTGCTTGCGTTTGGGGCCAGACTGGCAGTTGCAGCCTATTGCGGCACATCCAGTTGAAAGCTCATCGTGTAGCTGAATCGTTCGGCGGGATGCACGCCGACCGTGACCTCGATCACTTCGTCGCGTACGTAATAGGTACGAGTGATTCTGAGTCCCGCCGTACCACCCTTGACCTTGAGCAGCACGGCATCCTTTTCATTGACCACGGTGCCTTGAATCTCCTGGTCTACGCGTGTGAAGCGCAAGCCGAACTCACGTTCGATCAAGGCGTGGACCGGTACGTTCAAGGTCTGACTGAGATTGGGTAGCTTGACGTACTTTGGGCTGACATAAATGTCCACGAGTGAAATCGGTGCGCCGCGATCAAGGGTGCTTCTAAGCCCCGTAAGGTGGAGCCATCGTCCAGTGCCGGAGCTGTGCAGCATCGACTGTTCTTCGGGCGTCAGCGCGGCCAGGTTTTTCGACGTGATCCGAAAATGCGTGTCTTGCGCATACCGTGCAATATCGTTCAGGTCCGAAATGGTTTGCGTGTATCGCGCCGTCGTCTGATTCGCCAGCACGCGCGTTCCGATGCCTTGCTGCCGTGAAACGAGGCCCAAATCCATCAATGCCTTGATCGCAAGACGCACGCTATACCGGCTCAACTTGTACTTCTTCACCAGTTCCGGTTCTGACGGCAGTTGGTCCCCGACCGCCAGCCGCCCGGACAGGATGTCCTCCATCAGTTCGTTGGCTACTGCGAAATACTGCGGCTGCTGCCGCTGAAGCAACTGTGTCATGTCAGATCCTTGTTTTTCGGGAAATGCCAGCATGCCTTGTGACGAATAGGGCGGTGCCTTGCGCAGAAAGCGTCTTTTACCTGTGCCCCGTCCGGGCGTTGGCAGATCGACTTGCGCAATCGAACTTGTTCGGATGTTGACATCATACAGATGTTCGCTATAATTTTAAACATTCGAACGTTCAGATGAATTGGTGCTGGCTGTCGCATGCACCCGCTGAATCCTGTTTGACCACGTTGCATGGCAAGCGTATGCGCACCACGCGGTTGCAAGACAAGAATCCAGGAGAACTATGTACCCGATCGACTTTTTCTGGCGGGCATCGGCCCGCTATCCCGACCGTATTGCTGTGCGTACACCCGAACGCGATCTGACGTTCGCGGAGCTCGCGGCACAGGTTACCGGATTGGGCGCGGCCTTCCGGGCCGTCGATTCGCAGCCGCAAAGCCGGGTAGCGATCGGTGCATCGAACAGTGTCGGACACCTGGTGTCATTGCTGGCAACGCTCGCAGCCGGGAAAACCTGGGTGCCCCTGAATCCGCGCAACGGGACGCCGGAACTGGAACGCATCATCGACTTCACCGAGCCGACGATCGTGGTTCTCGATGGCGCCATGCGTGAACGCCTTCCGAACGTGAACGCCCGCGTCTTCCAGATCGACGGCCGTGATGGCGACGGTTTCGAGATGGTGATGGCGGCGCATCGTGACGCCGTGTTGCCCGCTCTCGACATGAGCCTCGAGTCCACGCAGGCGATCAAGTTCACCGGCGGGACCACCGGTGTGCCCAAGGGTGTCATGCAGCCGATGCGCGCCTGGAACAGCACGATTCTCACGCAATGGCATGAGTTCGCATTTCACGCGGACGACCGGTTTCTTGTGTCCGCGCCGCTCACTCACGGTGCATCGACGTATGTGCTGGCGATTCTTGGCGTCGGCGGCAGCCTCGTCTTTCCGCAGGGGACAGCGCCTGCTTATCTGCTCGATGCCATACAACACGATGGCGTCACTGCGCTTTTCATGCCGCCGACTGCGATCTATGCATTGTGCGACGAGCAGCTTCGCGCACTTCGCGATGTGACGAAGCTCAGGCTGCTAGTGTATGGCGCGGCACCCATGCCGGCGAGCAAGATCAGGGAAACGCAAGCGATATTCGGCAACGTCGTGGCGACCACCTACGGCCAGACGGAAGCACCGACCGTCCTCACATGCCTGAGGCCGGAGTATCTGGCCGATGAACGCAATCTGGGCTCAGTGGGCCGGGCCAGCATGATGACCCAGGTTGCCATCATGGACAAGAGTGGCGCGTTGGTTGCGCCCGGCGTCGAAGGCGAGATCGTTGCACGCGGCGATCTGCTGATGACCGGCTACTGGCGCATGCCGAAGCAGACGGAGGAAACCATCATCGACGGCTGGCTTCATACAGGTGATATCGGTGTGTTCGATGAGCGCGGATTCCTGTTCCTCAAATCGCGCGCAAGAGAGGTCATTATTTCGGGCGGATTCAACGTCTATCCCTCCGATGTGGAAGAAGCACTTGGCCGGCACGAAGCGATTTATGACAGCGCGGTGATCGGTCTGGAAGACCCGAAGTGGGGCGAGATGGTGCATGCGGCGGTTCAACTGCGTCCGGGCGCGCAGGCTGCGCCGGAGGACATCATCCAGTTCGTGAAAGCGGAGATCGGTTCGGTCAAGGCTCCCAAGCTCGTTCATATTTTCGACAGCCTGCCGAAAAGTCCCGTGGGCAAGACGCTGAAGACCGAGGTGGCCGAATGGATACGCGAGAAATTGCGCCAAGCCGAGGAGAGTGAGAAGTGAAGGCGAATCCTGATCGCGAGGCCCCGTACACGGCGCTTTGCCGGCACTCCAATGAGGCGATCTGGTACCGCGACAAGAATCTGGTCGACGATCTGCTCGGCAAACAGACGTTTACCGAGGTCGCCATCCGGCACATTTTGGGCCGGACCCTGAGCGAGGCGCACATGACGATGGTGGATGCCGTCCTGGTCGTGTTGATCGAGCATGGAATGACGCCGAGCGCAATCTCCGCCAGGCTCACTTACATGAGTGCTCCCGAAAGTTTTCAGGCAGGTGTTGCGGCGGGTTTGCTTGGCGTCGGGAGTGCGTTTATCGGCACGATGGAGAATTGCGCCGGACTGTTGGCTGACGTGGCCGATGACGAAGATCCACGCGCTGCGGCCAGGCGCGTCGTGGCGCGTTTGATGGCGGAAAAGGCCATCTTCCCCGGCTTCGGTCATCACTTGCACAAACCGGATGATCCACGCGCGATCGCATTGCTGGCACTGGCTGAAGCGAAAGGTGTGGCAGGGAAGTACGTGCAGGCGCTCAGGTTGCTGTCCGAGGAGCTGGATGTCGCCCGTAATGGGCGTCATCTCACCATCAATGCCACCGGCGCAGTCGCAGCCATCCTGAGCGAAGTGGGTGTTCCGATACGGGCCATGAGAGGATTCGCGGTTCTGTCGAGAGCGGCAGGCCTGGTTGCCCACCTGGTGGAAGAACAGCAACAGCCAAGCGGACGGTTCATCTGGGATCTGGTTGACCACGCAGTGCCCTACAAGGCATCCGAATAGAAACCGCAGGAAGAACTGCATCGGGCAAGTGATGCAGATTAAAAAATGATGGAGGGAACATGTGATGCATTTCATGGTCATCGGTACGGACAAGCCCGGCTCGCTGAACTTGCGTATCGCGACGCGCAGCGTGCATCGGGATTGGTTGCGAGGCCGGCACGAACGCGTCACCGTCGTGATGAGCGGCGCATCGCTGGAGCATGACAGCACGACAATGAACGGTTCGCTATTGATCGTCTCGGCGGCCTCCTACGAAGATGTCGTGCAATTCAGTCAAGCCGATCCCTATGTCAAGGCAGGCCTCTTCGAGAATGTCGACATACGCCGCTGGGATTGGACGTTTGGAAATCCGGAGGGAACCGCCTCCGTCAACCCGCTATAGCAAGGAGTATTCATTATGCATTGGATCATCTACGCAATCGACAAGCCGAACATGCTGGCCAAGCGGCTCGAGCACGTCGATCGGCACCGAGCGTTTCTGTCCGCCCATCCCATCACCACCGTCGTTTCCGGTCCGCTCATGGACGACGAGGGAGAGAACATGATTGGCAGCTTCTTCATCGTCGAAGCGGACACACGCGCCACGGTGGAGGCATTCAACCAGAGCGATCCATTCCACAAGCTCGGGATCTGGGAGGAAGTCAGGATTCATGCGTTCAACAAGCGCGTGGATAACCGGGCTCCGGCCGTGGCGGATTCAAAATGAACGCCGCTCAAGCGAAGGCATTTGTCTACAACCAGAACCCCGCTCGCGTGGTGTTCGAGGTAGACGCAATCGAGCGCGCTTCGGACGAAGTGGAAAGGCTCGGGTGCCAGCGCGCATTGGTATTGAGCACACCCGAACAACGCGCGCTTGCCGATACGGTTGCCGCACGCCTGTCCGGGCGTTGTGCAGGTGTCTTCGATCGTGCGCAGATGCACGTGCCAGCCGAAACCGTGGAAGCGGCGCTTGCAGTGGTATCGCAAACCGGGGCAGACGGTGTGGTGTCGGTCGGCGGCGGATCCACGACGGGGTTGGGGAAGATCATTGCGTTGAAGCTGGGTCTGCCTGTGCTCTCGATTGCGACGACCTATGCCGGCAGCGAGATGACGCCGCTCTATGGCATGACTCAAGGCGGTGAAAAGATTACCGGCCGCGACGCTCGGGTCTTGCCGAAGACCGTTATCTACGATCCGGCACTCACGCTCGATCTGCCGGTCGCGATCAGCATCAGCAGCGGTGTGAACGCGATCGCCCATGCGGCGGAAGGCTTGTATGCGCCCGATGCCAATCCAATCGTCAGTTTGTTGGCGGTGGAAGGCATCGGCGCGTTGGCGCGGGGGCTTGCCAAACTGCGCGAAGACCCGCGCAATCTGACGCTGCGAAGCGAGTGCCTGTACGGTGCGTGGTTGTGCGGCTCGGTCCTGGGCAGCGTAGGAATGGGCATTCATCACAAGATCTGCCATGTGCTCGGCGGTAGCTTCTCATTGCCGCATGCCGAGACGCATACGATCGTGCTGCCGCATGCGCTCGCGTACAACGTCGCTCACGCCCCGCAGGCGATGGAAAGAATCTCCATCGCAATCGGCGGCTCCGGTGTCGCGCAACGGGCACCGGAAGAATTGTTTGAGCTGCTGCGGCGGCTTGGTGCACCGTTGGCGCTGTCAGCAATCGGCATGCAGGAGCACGAACTCGATCGCGCGGCGCGGTTGATCGCCGAGCGGCCATACCCCAATCCGCGTTCACTGGACCAGGCACGGATCAGAAAACTGCTCGACGACGCCTGCGCCGGCCGGCCGCCTCATATCGACGACCACACGCGGGTATGAAGTGGCACATGCGATGAATTCCAATACCTATGACTACGTGATTGTCGGCGCCGGAGCCGCCGGCTCGGTGATGGCAAACAGGCTTTCCGAAAACCCGGATAAGCGCGTATTGCTCCTCGAGGCCGGCAACGACGTCGAGCCGGGGCGTGAACCTGCGGACATTCGCAGCGTGTTTCCGCTTTCCACGTTCAATCCTTCCTATACCTGGCCGGACACCTTCGTGCATTGGAGAAGCGGCGCCAATTCCGCCAGATCATTTTTTCCGCAGGGGCGCATTCTCGGCGGCACGTCGCAAATCATGGGCATGTTCGCGTTGCGCGGCCGCCCGGAAGACTACGACGAGTGGGCGCATTTGGGCGCAAAGGGGTGGAGCTGGAACGACGTTCTCCCATTCTTTAAAAAACTCGAGTCGGATGTCGATTTCGCCGACCCGATGCATGGTGACGACGGACCGGTGCCGATCCGCCGCGAAGCGCAGGAGAAATGGTCGCCGCTGGCAAAGCGCCTTCACGATGCCGCGATCGAACGCGGCCTGGCCCACGTGGAAGACATGAACGCGGATTTCAGGGATGGCTATGGCACGCTCCCCATCAGCAGGTTTCCCGAGTTGCGCGGCTCTGCCGGGATTTGCTATCTGACGGCAGCCGTACGGGCGCGCCGCAATCTGGCGGTGCTCGCGGGCGCCACCGCGAACCGGCTCGTGCTGGACCGGCGCGAGGGCGAACTACGTTGCACCGGTGTCGTGTATACCGATGCAGCGGGAGTATCACGCACCGTCCACGCGCGAGATGTCATCGTTACCGCAGGCGCGTTGCGTACGCCCGCATTATTGCTGCGCTCCGGCATCGGTCCGGCGGATGAACTGCAGCGCGCCGGCATTGACGTCCGGATCGACTGTCAGGGCGTGGGGAAAAATCTCCAGAATCACGCGATTCTGTACGTGGTTTCTTTCCTGACGCCTCGCGGACGAGAGCAGAAAGGGATTCGTCCGGCATGCGCGACCACGATGCGCTGGTCGTCACGCGTGGCGGATTGCACGCCGGGCGATATGGGCATGTATATCCGGAGCTGGCTGTCGTGGCACGCCCTTGGGCATCGGATGGCGTCGCTGGCGCCTGTGCTCAACAAACCCTATTCGCGCGGCAGCGTCACGCTCGATCCGAAGGCGGCGCACGCCAAAACGGTCATCGAATTCAACCTGCTCGATGACGCGCGGGATCTGCGCCGCATCATGGATGCGTTCCGTTTCACGATCTCCCTGTATTCGGCGCTCGAACCGGTATGCGGAGCGCCCTATGTCCTCACCGATGTCGGCAACCTGAGCCGGCTGATGCGCTACAACGAACCCACCAGACGCAATGCGCTTCGAGCGGCCATCGCTGCGCGCCTGATCGATGCCGCTCCCGCGTTCGGCCAGCGTGTGATTACGCGCATGTCGCGGATGACTGCGGCCGCGCAGGTCATGGAAAGCGAAGCGGCGCTCGAAAAATACGTGTGCGACAGTATCAGCGGAACCGGGCATGTGAGCGGAACCTGCCGTATCGGCGACATGGCAGACCCCTTGGCGGTTGTTGATGAGACCGGGCGAGTGCATGGCGTCGGCGGTCTGGTGGTCGCGGACGCATCGGTGATGCCGACGGTGCCGAGCGCGAATACGCATCTGCCGACCATCATGGTCGCAGAAAAGATCGCCCAGGCCTTGTGTTCGCGATCTGACGCTGGCGTGTGTTCGTAATCAATTTCGTATCGGTATGCGGTTGCGCTTCTTCGTGCATCAAGGGTAAATAAGAATGTTCAAACGTTCGAATGTTTGCTATGATGAAGGTGGGGAATTGCACATCGATGCGTTGGTGGCGGGTGCGTCGCGTCAGGTCTAGCCACCGATTGCTACCCGTGCGCCGGCCGGATAAGCGCGTTACAAAGGGCAGCGGTAATGACAGAAGAGCGCGTCCAGATTTTATTTATTCATAATCCAAAGGAGACAAACATGGTTAATCGGACTCTGATCCGGAATGCAAATATCATCAGTGTCGATCCCTCCATCGGCAATATCGACAACGGCGACGTCCTGATCGAAGGCACGCAGATCGCCGCGGTCGGTCGCAATCTGCCGAGCGGCGATGCGGCAGTCATCGACGGAACGGGGACGATCGTCATGCCCGGCATGGTGGATACGCACCGGCACATCTGGCAAACCACGCTGCGCAATATCGCATCCGACTGGACGCTCGATCAATACTTCGCAGGGGTCCGCGGCCAACTGGGCGAGCATTTTCGGGCAGAAGATATTTACACGTCGAATCTGGCCGGCGCTTGCGAAGCACTGAATGCCGGCGTCACCACCGTTCTCGACTGGTCGCACAATATGAACACTCCCGCGCATACCGATGCGGCGGTCGAGGGGCTCCGGGCATCCAGCGGCCGTTTCATCATGTGCTACGGCAACTCCAACGCTGAATGGCTGCCGATCAGCCCGCTGCCGACGTCGCGTGATGCGTACCGCGTCAAGCAACAGCATTTCTCGCGTACTGATGATCTGGTGCAGATGGGGATGGCGCTGCGTGGACCGCAATACGCTACCGGACCGGTCACGATCGACGACTGGGCGCTCGCACGTGACCTTGATGTACTGATCTCGGTGCACGTCGGCGACGGCGCCTGGGGTAAGAACCGTCCGGTCGCATGGCTCGCTGACAATGGCCTCCTGGGGGAAGACGTGGTGTGCGTCCATTGCAACTCTCTTGCCGATGATGAATTCCAGATGATGGCCGACGCCGGCTGTTCGGCCTCCGTGGCGCCGGACGTCGAGCTGCAGATGGGGCTTGGTTGGCTGGCCACACGGCGCCTGCTCAACGTCGGCATGGCGCCGACCATCGGCGTCGACATCGTGACCTCCAACAGCGGCCACCTGTTCCAGGGCATGCGCACCGTGCTGGTGATGGAGCGCGCGTGGGCCCACGATAACGCGGACCGTGCCGGGAAGACGGTGGAGCGCCTGCCGATCGATGCCGAGGATGTACTGAAGTTCGCCACGATCAACGGCGCCAAAGCCTTGCGCCTCGATCACAAGATCGGCTCTCTGACGCCGGGAAAGGACGCCGACGTCGTGATGATCCGCGCGGACAATCTCGAAATGGCGCCGTTGAACAACCCGGTCGGCGCGGTGGTGCTGGCAGGGCACCCGGGCCTGGTGGATTCGGTGTGGGTGGCGGGCAAGGCGGTCAAGCGCGACGGGAAGCTGGTGAACGTCGACGTTCAGCGAATCGTCCGCGATCTGGAGCGTTCACGCGACCATATCCTGTCCAGGGCTGGCGTGCAGGCCGGTGGCCGCTTCATCCCGGCGCCGTATCAGGCGCACTGAGTAGATTCATTGAACACCAACCGATCGAACGCTAGTTCCGGAGAAACGTATGCGAAACATGACGGAAGCAGAGCTGACGGAAGTCGTCCTGCAAAGATATCAACAAACGCCGGACCCCCCGGCTGCGCGAGATTCTGCAATCGCTGATTCGCCATTTGCACGCCTTCGTGCGCGATGTTCGACTCACCGAAGACGAGTGGCTGAAAGGTATTCTGTACCTGACGTCCGTTGGACAGATCAGTGACGGCAAACGGCAGGAAATGATTCTCCTGTCCGACAACCTGGGCGTATCCATGCTCGTCAACATGGTGAGTGCGGCGGCGGGGGAAGGGGCCACCGAGTCCACGGTGGTCGGGCCGTTCTACATCCCCGACACACCCGAAAAGGCGTGGGGAGAATCGATCCAGCAATTGGCTTGTGACGATGCTCCCCTGTTCGTCAGCGGGCACGTGATCGACGTTGCCAGCCAGCGTGTGCCGAATGCCAGGATCGAAGTCTGGCAGACAAACTCGAATGGTATGTACGACATTCAGGATCAGGCGCAGCCGGTCAACAACCTGCGAGGCTGGTACCGCACCAATGACGCTGGCGAATTCCTGATCCGGACCGTGCGGCCGGTGCGCTACCCGATTCCGACGGATGGCCCGGTGGGCGAATTGTTGCGCGCCACCAGCCGTCATCCGTGGCGTCCTGCGCATCTGCACGTCAAGATCACGGCGCCCGGCTACAAGCCGCTCGTCACGCATATCTTCGATGCCGAAGATCCGTATCTCGATTCCGATGTCGTATTCGCGGTGAAGCAGTCCCTGATACGCAAGTTCGAGGAAATCGATTCCGAAGCACGCGCCAGTGAACTGGGCGTCCCGAAACCGTTCTTCGAACTGAAGAATGATTTCATACTGGAGCGCGCGGACGGCATGCAATAAGCCCGCGCGGCAACCTTAAGCCCGCGCTGCAGCGCGGCGTACCAATCGACTCGACAAGCCACCGGCCAGGCAAGGCAGGCGGGCGCAGCGCGCGCGCGTTGCCGCCCTGTACGCACCTTGCGTCACGCTTGCCGACATCACAGAACAGGAGGTTCCCGGCTTTACATCCAAGTGACTACCGCGCGCGAATCGCCGCTTGCCAGCTTGCTCGGCAGATCGCATATCCAAGCGATCGGGGCAATAAGAGGAAGGAGAAACATACATGGAGACAATACGTGAAAAAAACAGCACTTGCACTCGCATTGCTTAATGGTTTCGTGGGGGCTGCATACGCACAGTCGCCCGTTACCGTGTACGGTCAGATCGATCTTAGCCTGTCGGCGGTGTCCACCGGCGCCGCCAGCAACGCAAAGTCGGTTCGAATGAATCCGGGGTCGGCCAGTCCGTCGCTGTTGGGATTCAGGGGAAGCGAAGATCTCGGCGGCGGCATGTCCGCGCTGTTCGGCCTGGAAATGGTGATGGCGCCCGATACCGGCGGTGCCGGCAATCCGATGGCACTGTCGGGCACCAGCGATCCGGTTTCGACGCTGTTCAATCGTCAGGCGTTCGTCGGATTGAAAAGCGAGTTCGGCACCGTCAAGCTGGGGCGCGACTATACGCCGGCGATTATCGCAAGCATTCCTGCTTCCGTCATCGCATCCGGCGTGAGTACCGGTCTGATGACGGTGACCACCGCTCAGGGCATCACCAACGACTATTTCAACAGCAACCAGGTTTCGTATGAAAGCCCGAGGGTTGGCGGCGTCGGGTTCCGGGCGAATTATGCGCTCGGCGAGGTTGCCGGCTCCGTCGCGAAAGGCGCGAGCGTGGGCGGCATGGTCGACTACAAGAATGGACCGCTGACTCTGGCAGCCGGCTTGCAGAGAAATAACGACCGCGCTGGCCAGCACGTCGACTGGTGGGTGCTCGCAGGCGCCTATTCGTTCGATGCGTTCAAGATCACGTTCGGTTTCGATCGCGTGAAGAGCTCGGCCGGCGTGGTGGGCCCCGTGGCATTTCCGTGGCGCGATTCCTCGATGGCGACCATCGGCGCGAGCTACCGTTTGAACCAGCAGGTCGAGTTTTCGGGTCAGCATTACCGTGTGAAGGATGACGTCTCCGGCGCCGCCACCAAACAGTCGATCCTGAACGTCGATTACTCATTGTCGAAACGGACGTCGCTGTATGCGATCGCGAGTTTTGTGCAAAACGGCACCATCGCGATCAGCCCGATCTACTCCGGCGCGGCCAGTGTGCCGAACAGCAATGCACGAGGCATGGCATTGGGTATCCGTCACAGGTTTTAGCATTCGGAAGGATCAGGACAACAGGATCCGGGAGCGCTGCGTCACCACGCGGCAACCAGAAAAAATCGGAGATGAATATGAACATGAAATTGAAAGTCGTCGCGGCAGGCGTAGCTGCCGCACTATCGAGCATCGTGCTGGCCGCGCCGGCAGCGCAGCGGTCGGGTGTGGCAGTCGAATCGCACGCGCAACACGCTGCGCGCGGAGGATATCCGACCGACAAGGAGTCGCGCGCGCTGTATGACGAGCTTGATTATCAGCGGGCCGTGCAAGCCTATATCTGGGGTGTTCCGCTGGTGAACTCGGTTGCGCTTGCCGGCGCGCTGGAAGCCAATGGCGTCAACCCGGCGGAACCGTCCTGGCTGGTTTTCAACCAACCGATCACGACCCGGCAGATCATGCTGACGGGAAACCAGGATCTGCTCTACGGAATCACCGTGGTCGACGTATCGAAGACCGGTCCGGTCGTTCTCGACGTGCCGGCCGGCGTGCTTGGCACCATCGTGGATTTCTGGATGCGCGGACTGCAGGATGTCGGCGTCGGGCCCAGTGCGAACGGCGGGAAATTCCTGATCCTTCCGCCGGGATACGAGGGGCCGGTTCCATCGTCGGGCTACATCGTCGTTCGGGCCACGAGCAAGAAGATCATTGCCCTTGGCCGAGGTGCGCTGACGCAGGGCAAGGGAACCGAAGCCGCCACCGAGCTGCTGTCGAAGCTGAACATCTACCGTTTGTCCGACAGCGCCAATCCGCCGCCGGCGACGGTCATCCTGCAAAACGGCAAACCGTTCAATAGCGATTGGCCAACCGACGCCCGCTACTTTGATTACCTGAGCGCCGGCTTGTCCTCGGTCCTGCTCGAGCCGAAGGACAAGCTGATGTACGCGATGCTCGAGCCGCTGGGCATCGGCATGGACAAACCGTTTGCACCGGATCAGCGGGTCAAGTCGATCCTGAAGCGCGCTGCATCCAGCGGCAACGCGATGGTGCGAACCATCGCCTACAACAACCGGTTCGGCAAGCCGAGGTACTGGCCCTCCAGGCAATGGGAGACCCTGGTGCACACGACGACACCGGAGTCCGAAACCAAAAGCGCAGTAGAACTCGACGAGCGCGCGCATGGCTGGTACCAGATTTTCATGAATCCGCGATATCTGTACACCTACAAACCGGTTCCCGGCCAAGGCTCGTTCTACCTGAACGCCTACCGCGACAAGAATGGCGCCTACCTTGACGGCGGGAAAACCTATCGGCTGCGCATCTCGGCCAATCCGCCGGTGAAGCACTACTGGTCGATGACGATCTATGACAACAACACACGAAGCCTGATCGACACGGATCAACGAAAGGCCAGTCTGTCGTCGTACTCGCCGCTCAAGCGAAATCAGGACGGCTCGATCGATCTCTATTTTGGTCCGCGTGCCCCGCAAGGTACGGAAGAAAACTGGATCAAAACCACACCAGGAAAAGGTTACTTCGCAATGTTCCGCGCGTTTGGTCCCCAGGAAGGAATCCTGGATAAATCCTGGCAGCTCGCGGATATCGTTCCGCTGAAGTGACGCAAGGCCGGTTGGGCGATCGCGGTTAGTTGCATCGCGATTTGTCCAACCGGGTATCAGCAGTCAGCGTATTTTGTGGGAGGACACTGGTTGATTGCCCGTCGCACTCTAGAGGGGCAATGTCGCATCCAATGTCGACAAGCAATACGACGCTTCCAGAATGCCGTAGAAGGAACGATCGCATATTCAATCGCTCATATTAAAACCAGCCCACGCGAGTGAAATGTATGAACTTACAAATAAGCGGTCATCATCTCGAATTAACACCTGCGATTCGTGCGTATGTGGAAAACAAGCTCGAACCCGTCGCCCGCCATTTTGACCAGATTGTCGACATTGCCGTGATTTTGAGTGTAGGGCAGCCTGCGGAAAAGGACCGGCAACAAAAAGCGGAAGTCCATCTACGGCTCAAAGGCAGCACTGTTCATGCGGAAAGTGATGCCGACACTGTCTATGCCGCCATTGATGGCGTGGTCGAAAAGCTCGATCGGCAGGTCATGAAGTTCAAAGGAAAAATAAAGGATTACCGGCAAGACAGCGCGAAGCACTTGCACAACCCGTCCTCCGCCGACGAAGAATAGAACACTGCAACGCGGCGGACGCGGCGAATCGACTGCGAACAAAATCCATCTCCAGCGCGACCCAAGGGGAATGACGGTGACTCGCAACACGCCCATTCAGCGGTACCGCAATATTGGCATCAGTGCCCATATCGACGCCGGCAAGACCACCACTACTGAGCGCATTTTGTTCTACACCGGCGTCAGCCATAAGCTCGGCGAAGTCGATGGCGGCTCGGCGGCGATGGACTGGATGGAACAAGAACAGGAACGTGGCATCACCATTACCGCTGCCGCCACCACTTGCTTCTGGGCAGGCATGGCTGGTGCCTATCCGTTGCATCGCATTAACATCATTGATACGCCAGGACACGTCGATTTTACAATTGAAGTCGAGCGCGCCATGCGGGTGCTGGACGGGGCCTGCATGATCTATGACGCGGTCGGCGGCGTCCAGCCGCAGTCAGAAGCCGTTTGGCGCCAGGCCAACAAGTATGCGGTGCCGCGGATTGCGTTTGTCAACAAAATGGATCGCGTGGGCGCTGATTTCTTCATGGTATGGCAGCAAATCCGCGACCATCTCAAGGGCAATCCCGTGCCGGTGCAAATTCCGATCGGCGCCGAGCACGATTTCCATGGAGTCGTCGATTTACTCAAAATGAAGGCGATCATCTGGGATGATGCGTCGCACGGCGTCAAGTTTGCGTATTCCGATATTCCGGATGCGCTAAAGGACAGTGCGCAGCAGTGGCGCGCGCGCATGATTGAAGCGGCCGTCGAAGCCAGTGAGCCACTGTTGCAAAAATACCTGAACAACGACCTGCTGACCGAGGCGGAAATCAAAGCCGGCTTGCGCCAGCGCACAATTGCCGGCGCCATTGTACCCATGCTGTGCGGCAGCGCCTTGAAAAACCGGGGCGTACAAGCCTTGCTCGATGCCGTGATCGACTATTTACCGGCGCCGGTCGACATCCGGGCGGCCAGCGGCCGCGACGCGCACGGCCAGCCGGTGGCACGCCGCGCCAGTGATGACGAAAAATTCGCTGCGCTCGCTTTCAAGATCATGACCGATCCAGTTGCCGGGGATCTGGTCTACCTGCGCGTCTACTCCGGCATGATGGCGTCCGGCGGGACTGCATACAACCCGCGCAACGGCAAGAAAGAACGCATTGGGCACCTGCTGCAGATGCATGCCAACAAGCGCACCGAAATCAGTGCCGTGTATGCCGGCGACATCGCCGCGGTGGTCGGCTTGAAAGATGTGACCACGGGCGACACGCTGTGCGACCCATCCAGTGTCATCGTGCTCGAGCACATGGTGTTCCCGGAGCCGGTGATTTCGCAGGCGATCGAGCCCAAAACGCAGTCTGACCAGGAAACCCTGGAGCTTGCCCTGCGCCGGCTGGCAAAAGAAGATCCGTCATTTCGCGTCATGACCGATGACGATTCCGGCCAGACCATTATCTCGGGCATGGGCGAGCTGCACCTGGAAGTGCTGGTCGAGCGCATGCGGCGCGAATTCGGCGTCGATGCCACTGTCGGCAAGCCGCGGGTCGCATTTCGCGAAACCATCCGCGCTATCTGCCAATCCAGCGAAGGCAAGTTCATCAAGCAATCTGGCGGACATGGCCAGTATGGCCATGTCGTGCTGCGCATCGAGCCGCAGCCGCGCGGCAAAGGTTTCGAATTCATTGATGCGGTCAAGGGCGGCACGGTGCCCCGCGAATTCATTCCCGCCGTTGAGCGCGGCATCCATGACAGCCTGGCTGCCGGCGTGGTGGGCGGCTACCCGGTGGTGGACGTGAAAGTCACGCTGCTGTCCGGCTCATCGCATGAGGTCGATTCCTCGGAAAACGCCTATCGTGTGGCCGCGTCGATCGCCTTCAAGGAGGGCTGCCGCAAGGCGGGTGCTGTGCTGCTGGAACCGATCATGCTTGTCGAAGTGGTGATGCCGGAAGAGAACATGGGCACGGTGATGGGCGACCTGGCGGCGCGACGCGGCATCGTCCAAGGTACCGATGACCTTCCGGGCGGCGCCGGCAAGGTAATTCGCGCCGCGGTCCCACTCGCCGATATGTTCGGCTATGCCACGACGCTGCGCTCGCTCACGCACGGGCGCGGCACGTATAGCATGCAATTCCAACATTATGATGAGATGCCTGGCGATCTCGCCGCCGCGCAAATGCGCGGCCAGCGTATCGGCAAATCCGCGCACTGACGCCGGCTCGCATGGCGCCGCCTCCCTATTATTCGTAATGCGCCTACTCAATATCAGCACGGCACGTTATCCGGCGCTTCTTGGGCGAAGGCAATTTGAGCGCCCGCTCGACTAGGCAAGTTCAGCAGAATTGGTCAAAGTCGACCAGCATGGAAGATTAGGCCCGACTGGCACGATGTTCATTTACACCAGCGCCTGCGAGTTCAAAGGTGCAAAAGAGGGGGCGATTGCAAATGGGTAGGATTATCGTGCCGCGGAAAAAAGAAGCCAGCAACTTTGAAATTGCTGACTTCTCTTAGGCGGCTGACAGAACCGTCAATCTTTATTTTTTATCGGATTCTATTTTTTGTCATTTTTTATTTTGAATCGACAACACCTGGCGAATCAGCCAAAGTTCTTCGACGCGAAATCCCAGTTCACCAGGTTCCAAAACGCCTCGACATACTTCGCACGCGCATTGCGGTAGTCGACGTAGTAAGCGTGTTCCCACACGTCGCAGGTCAGCAGCGGCTTGTCGGCGGTGGTCAGCGGCGTCGCTGCATTCGAGGTGTTGACGATGTCGAGCGAACCGTCGGCCTTCTTCACCAGCCAGGTCCAGCCGGAACCGAAGTTGCCGACGCTGGACTTGGTGAATTCTTCCTTGAACTTGTCGAACGAGCCCCACTTCTTGTTGATCGCGTCGGCCAGCGCTCCGGCTGGTGCGCCACCGCCATTCGGCTTCAGACCGTTCCAGTAGAAGGTGTGATTCCACACTTGCGCGGAGTTGTTGAACAGGCCGCCGGACGATTTCTTGACGATGTCTTCCAGCGAAGCGTTTTCGAATTCGGTGCCCTTGATCAGGTTGTTCAGGTTGGTGACGTAGGCCTGATGATGCTTGCCGTAGTGATACTCGAGCGTCTCCTTCGAGATATGCGGCTGCAGGGCGTCCATTGCGTAGGGCAGAGGGGGCAGGGTGTGTTCCATGATGTTTCCTTTCTATTTCTGGCGGTTGGTGTTGTTTTTGAAAGAGCTCAATTGTATGTCGGATACGGCTTGCCTGCATGAGTTCGCGCATTGATGCATCGCCAAATTCATAGCGGAACTCCGCATGCTTCTGCGCCCGATAAATGGGGCTTGATTCCGCCGGATTCTCTTAGTCAAGCATCGGCTGTACGCTGGCAATGCCGACCTCGGCCGACCCTTGCGCAAGTCGCATGGTTACCGTCTCGCGCGGGTGCAGGTCCTTCGGTGCGCGCACGATCCGGCCTTTGCCGTCGATCACCATCGCATAGCCGCGCTCCAGCGTGCGCTGCGGGTTCAGCAGTTCCAGTTGCGCCGCTAGCGCATTCAGCGCCTGCCTGCGCTGCGAAGTTAGCGTCGTCATGCGCGTGCTCAGGCGGCGCGCATCCTGCGCCAGGCGCTGGCGGTGCGGCGCCGTCTGCGGCAATTGCGACGACAGCCGCGTCTGCAGATGGCGCAGCGCAAAACGGGCCTGGCTGAGCGGCATGCGGGTCGCGTGCGCCAGGCGCGTCTGCAGCGAACCCAGCTTCAGCCGCTCATGCGCAATGTAGGCGGCCGGACTGACCAGCCGCCGCGACAGCCAGTCGAGCGTCTGCGCAGTGTCGGCCAACCGCCGTCGCAGCGCGCGCGTCAGATCGTCGGCGTGCGCTTCCAGCGTCGCCAGCCAGTCGGCGCGCGGCGCCGCCGCCATCTCGGCGGCGGCGGTAGGCGTCGGCGCGCGCAGATCGGCAGCGAAATCGGCGATCGTGAAATCGGTCTCATGTCCGACGCCGGAAATCACCGGCATCGAACAGGCGGCGATCGCGCGCGCCACCACCTCTTCATTGAACGACCACAGGTCCTCGATGCCGCCGCCGCCGCGGCAGACCAGCAGCGTATCGACTTCGGCGCGCGCCGATGCGGCGGCGATTGCCTGCGCGATTTTCTGGCCGGCGCCTTCGCCTTGCACCGGCGTCGGATACAGGATCACCCGCACATGCGGCGCGCGGCGGCGCAGCGTGCTCAGGATGTCGCGCAATGCCGCCGCCTGCGGGCTGGTGACGATGCCGATGGCGCGGGCGAACAGCGCCAGCGGCCGTTTGCGCAGCGGATCGAACAGGCCTTCGGCATTGAGCTTTTCCTTCAATTGCAGGAAAGCCTCGTACAGATTGCCGACGCCGGCGCGGCGGATCGCTTCGACGTTGAGCTGGTAATCGCCGCGCGGCGCATACAGCGTGACCAGCGCGCGCACCTCGACCTTGTCGCCTTCGCGCGGCGAAAAGCCCGCATATTGCGCGCGGCCGCGGAACATCACTGCGCGCACCTGCGCGCTGTCGTCCTTCAGCGTAAAGTACCAGTGACCGGATGCCGCGCGAGTGAAATTGGAAATTTCGCCGGAAACCCAGGTCAGCGGGAAATTGCGTTCCAGCATCCGCGCCACTGCCTGGTTCAGCGCGGACACTGTCAGGACAGACGGCGTCCCGTCTACATTTTCGATCGCACTTCTAGTATTCATGCGGCCTTCCAAGGCAAAACCTGTCCACAGGCGCGCCCAATCGTCATCTTGCTGTCACACTTGGTTACAATCAACTTTCGCCCTCTGTAAGGTCTTGATTTCGTTCGTAAAACAAAAACCGTCTGGTTTCCGTACAGCAAACAAAATCCCTTGCAAATCAAGCACTTTGACGGATTCCCACAGACTTGCTCACAAAGTTATCCACAGTTTGGGCGTAAGGCTTGTCAATGATCGCGCGACCTGCCGGCCTTGCTCGCAAGAGCCCAACACGATACATTCTGCATCCGACTCAAATCATCCCAAGGAGCCTGTTTTGCTCGCCATTCTCCAAGCTGCCGGCTGGCCCATCTGGCCGCTGCTGATCGCGTCTGTTATCGGACTGGCATTGATCATCGAGCGGATATTGTACCTGCGCCGCAGCCGTATTCTTCCGCCCAATCTGCTCAATGAAGTCATTCGCGTTTATCACAATGGCAAGATCGGACCGGAAATCATCTCCAACCTTGAACAGAATTCCCCGCTCGGCCGCGTGCTCGCCGCCGGCCTGCGCAACGTCAACGCGCCGCGCGACGCGATGAAGGAGTCGATCGAGGAAGCCGGACGCGGCACCGCGCATGAGCTGGAGCGCTTCCTGACCACGCTTGGCACCATCGCCACGCTGGCGCCGCTGATGGGTCTGTTCGGCACCGTGGTCGGCATGATCGAAATCTTCGGCGCGCAGAATGCGGTCGGCGCCAACCCGGCGCAACTCGCGCACGGCATTTCGGTCGCGCTGTACAACACCGGTTTCGGCCTGGCGATCGCGATGCCGGCGCTGGTGTTTTACCGCCATTTTCGCGCGCTGGTCGACAGCTTCATCGTCGACATGGAACAGCAGGCGGTGAAATTCGTCGATATCGTGCACGGCAACCGCAAGTAGGGCAGCGTCATGAATTTCCGCAAAGGCAAAAGCCGCGACGACCTGGAAATCAACCTGATTCCCTTCATCGACGTGCTGCTGGTGATCCTGATCTTCCTGATGGTCACCACCACCTACAGCAAGTTCACCGCGCTGCAGATTACGTTGCCGACCGCCGATGCCGAAAAGGCGATGGAACAGCCGCTGGAAATCAACGTCGGCGTCGACGCCCAGGGCCACTATGCGATCGATAATGCGCGAGTCGGCGCGCACGATGCCGCCGGCCTCGCCGAAGAATTGAAGAATGCGGCGAACGCCAAGGGCCAGTCGAAAAAAGAGCCGATCGTCATCATCAACGCCGACGCCACCGCTGCCCACCAGTCGGTGATCAATGTGCTTGAAGCGGCGCGCCTCGCCGGCTTCGAAAAAGTCACTTTTGCCGCGCAATCCAACGGCAAGAAATGACGCGCGCGGCCGAAACCGTCCTGACGCGCGCGTGGCTGCGGCGCGGTTGGCTTGCCTGGCTGCTGCTGCCGGTTTCGCTGCTATTTCGCATGTTGGTTGCGTTGCGCCGCATGCTCTACCGTACGGGCGCGCTGCGCAGCACGCGCCTGCCGGTTCCCGTCATTATCGCCGGCAATGTCTTCGTCGGTGGCACCGGCAAGACGCCGCTCACGATCTGGCTGGTGGACGAATTGCGCCGCGCAGGTTTCGTTCCTGGCGTCATTTCGCGCGGCTATCGCGCGCAGAACGATCGCCCGGTCGAAGTGACGCTGTCCTCGGCGCCCGCGCGGGTCGGCGATGAGCCGGCACTGATCGCGCGCCGCGCGGGTTGCCCGCTGGTGATCGGGCGCGATCGCGTCGCCGCAGCGCAGGCGTTGCTGGCCGCGCATCCGGAAGTCGACCTGATCGTATCCGACGACGGCTTGCAGCATTACGCGCTGCAACGCGATGTGGAAATCGTCCTGTGTGATGAGCGCGGCAACGGCAACGGCTGGATGTTTCCGGCCGGCCCGCTGCGCGAACCGGCGTCCCGCGCGCGCGATTTCACCGTCGTCAACGGCGACAGGCCGGTGGCAGGCATTTCGCATCATGCCTTTCGCATGCAACTGGTTGGCGAAGTTGCCGAGCAGCTTTGCGACCGTTCGCGATCGGTCGCGCTGGCTTCCCTTCGTGCGTCGCGCATCGCCGCCGCCGCCGGCATCGGCAATCCGTCGCGTTTTTTCGCGATGCTGCGCGGCGCGGGCCTGGCGATCGAAGAGCTGCCGCTGTCGGATCACTATGATTTTGCCGACAACCCGTTCGCGGCGACAGCGGCGGATATCATTCTGATCACCGAGAAGGATGCAGTAAAATGTACGCAAATTGATACGATGAAAAACGATCCGCGCCTGTGGGTCGTACCCGTGACGGCGCGCATCGACCGCGCGCTGGCTGAACGAATAGTGGAGAAATGTCGTGGACGCCCGATTGCTTGACATACTGGTCTGTCCCCTGTGCAAGGGGCCGCTGGAATACGATAAGAACGCGCAGGAACTCATCTGCAACGGCGACAAGCTAGCCTACCCGATTCGCGACGGTATTCCGATCATGTGGGCCGACGAAGCGCGTGAACTGAACGCGGCGCCGGCACCCGCCGGCAACTGAGCGTAGCGCGGCGGCGCGAAGCGAATTCCGCGTCGATCGCCTGCCGCAATTTCGAAAAGCACCGATGTCCTTCACCGTCATTATCCCCGCACGCCTTGCGTCGACCCGTCTGCCGAACAAGCCGCTCGCCGATCTCGGCGGCAAACCGATGGTGGTGCGCGTCGCGGAACGCGCGGCGCTATCCGGCGCGGCGCAGGTCGCGGTCGCCACCGATCATGCGGACATTGCGGCGGCCTGCCGGGCGCACGGCGTTGCGGCGCACCTGACGCGCGCCGATCATCCGTCCGGCACCGACCGCATCGCCGAGGTCGCCGCCGCGCTCGGCTTGCCGGACGACGCCGTGATCGTCAACGTGCAGGGCGACGAACCGCTGATTTCCCCCGACCTGATTGGCGCCACCGCCGCGTTGATCGGCGCCGGCGTGCCGATGGCGACCGCTGCGCATCCGATCGACGATGTTGCCGAGATTTTCAATCCGAACGTGGTCAAGGTCGTGCTCGACAAGACGGGCAGGGCGCTGTATTTTTCGCGCGCCACCATACCGTGGCACCGCGACGGCTTCGCGCAGTCGAAGAATGCGATCCCCGCCGGCTATCGCCCGTTGCGCCATATCGGCCTGTACGCATACAGCAACGCTTTCCTTCGAGCTTATCCGAAGCTCGCGCCGTCGCCGCTGGAGCAGATCGAAGCGCTGGAACAATTGCGCGTGTTGTGGCACGGCCATCCGATCGCGGTGCATGTGACGGCCGCCGCGCCGGTCGCCGGGGTCGATACGCCCGAGGATCTGGCCCGCGTCAGGCAGTATTTTGGCCAGGGAATTTAGAAGAAATCGGCTGCAGGACAGCGAATTAACGGAATTATGTGGTAAGTTTCATGCAAAGTTGGTGTGATACAAAGCATGTCTTTGGGGGGCAAGTCCCTCCGTCACCGCGGAAAAATTTAAAACCAATCTAGGAAAAAATCTCATGCGCCTCATCCTTTTAGGAGCGCCTGGTGCCGGTAAAGGCACGCAAGCAAATTTCATCAAGGAAAAGTTCAATATTCCGCAGATTTCGACTGGCGACATGCTGCGCGCCGCGGTGAAGGCCGGCACGCCGCTTGGCCTGGAAGCAAAGAAAGTCATGGATGCCGGCGGCCTGGTTTCCGACGACATCATTATCGGCCTGGTCAAGGATCGCCTGAAGCAACCGGACTGCGCGAACGGCTACCTGTTCGACGGCTTCCCGCGCACCATTCCGCAAGCCGATGCAATGAAGGAAGCCGGGGTCGGCATCGATTATGTGCTCGAAATCGACGTCCCCGATGACGCCATCATCGAACGCATGAGCGGTCGCCGCGTACACCAGCCGTCGGGTCGCACCTATCACGTCAGGTTCAATCCGCCGAAGGTCGCGGGCAAGGACGATGTCACCGGGGAAGAACTGATCCAGCGCGACGACGACCAGGAACAAACGGTGAAGAAGCGCCTCGCGGTGTATCACGATCAAACCGAGGTACTGGTCGGCTACTACAACAAATGGGCGCAGTCCGGCCAGCCGGGCGCGCCGAAATACCGGAAGATCGCGGGCGTCGGCCCGGTCGACACGATCCGGGATGCCGCTTTCGCGGCGCTGGCGGGATAAAACAAAAAGCGGACCATGTCCGCTTTTTGTTTGGGCGCGCCGCAGGTGATCGTGCCCGGCCCGCAATCCGATGTGCAAAAATAAAAACAGATTTGCTTCAGCAGGTAACGCAAGAGTTTTGCAGTACGCAGTACTCGTAGGACGACGACGGCAGATACCGATTTGTAGAACAAGGCATATGCCGCCGCCGTCCTTCGTAATGTCGTTTTGTTTTAACTTTGTCGTGAACAACATGGAGGAGTCGAAATGGCAACAGGATTGTGGTTTGCCGTAGCGTGCGGCGTGATCGCCGTCATCTACGGATTGATGTCTCGCAGTTGGATACTGAAACAGGATCCCGGCAATGCCCGCATGCAGGAAATAGCGGCGGCGATCCAGCAGGGCGCAGCAGCGTATCTGGCACGACAGTACCGCACCATCGGTATTGTCGGCGTAGTCCTGTTCATTATCATCGCCATCCTCCCCGGGCTTGGATTGAAAACCGCCATCGGCTTCCTGATCGGCGCGGTGCTGTCCGGCGCCTGCGGCTTCATCGGGATGAATGTTTCGGTACGCGCCAACGTGCGTACCGCGCAAGCTGCGACCAAGGGCATGAGCGAGGCGCTCGATGTCGCCTTCAAGGGCGGCGCGATCACCGGCATGCTGGTGGCCGGCCTCGGCCTGCTCGGCGTCGTCCTCTTTTATTGGTTCCTGACGAGCTCGGGCGCGAACGGCACCAGCACCGCGCATGACATCCTCAAGCCGCTGATTGGCCTTGGCTTCGGCGCGTCGCTGATCTCGATCTTCGCCCGTCTCGGCGGCGGCATCTTCACCAAGGGCGCGGACGTCGGCGCCGACCTGGTCGGCAAGGTGGAAGCCGGCATTCCGGAAGATGACCCGCGCAACCCGGCGGTGATCGCCGATAACGTCGGCGACAACGTCGGCGATTGCGCCGGCATGGCCGCCGACCTGTTCGAAACCTATGTGGTCACGCTGATCGCCACTATGCTGCTCGGCGCGCTGGTGATCAAGGGCGCGGAACTGCAGGCCATCCTGTACCCAATGCTGCTGGCCGCGGTATCGATCCCGGCATCGATTGTCGGCTGCTCGATGGTCAAGGCCAAGTCGGGCAGGAAAATCATGTTTGCGTTATACACCGGCCTATGGTGGGCCGCCGGCCTGTCGCTGATCGGCTTCGCCGTCGTGACCTGGATGGTCATGCCGGAAGCGATGCGCATGCCGATGATGGGCTCGGCAGTGGTCGGCATTGTGCTGACCGGCCTGATGGTCTACATCACCGAGTACTACACTGGCACCGACTTCAAACCGGTGCGTCACATTGCCGAAGCATCGACTACCGGCCACGGCACCAACATCATCGCCGGTCTCGGCGTGTCGATGAAGGCGACCGCTTACCCGGTGCTCGCCGTGTGCGCGGCGATCCTCGTCACCTACTGGCTCGCGGGCTTGTACGGTGTGGCGATTGCCGCCACCTCGATGCTGTCGATGGCCGGCATCATTGTCGCGCTCGACGCCTACGGGCCGATCACCGACAACGCCGGCGGCATTGCCGAAATGTCGGAGCTGCCGGACTCGGTGCGCGCGATCACCGATCCGCTGGACGCGGTCGGCAACACCACCAAGGCGGTGACCAAGGGTTATGCGATCGGTTCAGCCGGTCTCGCCGCGCTGGTGCTGTTCGCCGATTACACGCATGCGCTCGATTCGGTCGGCAAGAGCACCTCATTCGACCTGTCCAATCCGATGGTGATTGTCGGCCTGTTCATCGGCGGCCTGATTCCCTACCTGTTCGGTGCGATGGCGATGGAAGCGGTGGGACGCGCGGCCGGCGCGGTAGTGATCGAAGTGCGCCGCCAGTTCCGCGACATCAAGGGCATTATGGAAGGCACCGCCAAGCCGGAATACGACAAGGCGGTCGATATGCTGACTGCCTCCGCGATCAAGGAAATGATCATTCCTTCGCTGCTGCCGGTAGTGGTGCCGATCCTGGTCGGCATGATTCTCGGACCGGCCGCCCTGGGCGGTCTGCTGATGGGCACGATTGTCACCGGCCTGTTCGTCGCGATCTCGATGACCACCGGCGGCGGCGCTTGGGATAACGCGAAGAAGTACATCGAAGACGGCAATTACGGCGGCAAGGGTTCAGACGCGCACAAGGCTGCCGTCACCGGCGACACGGTCGGCGATCCCTACAAGGATACCGCCGGCCCGGCGGTCAATCCGTTGATCAAGATCATCAACATCGTCGCGCTGCTGCTCGTTCCGCTGCTGCCCGCCGTCGCTCCGCAGGCGACCGCCGCGCACCAGCCGGCAGCAGTCGTGGCGGCGCCGGCCGCGGCGGCCGTGGCCGCTCCCACTGCGGAAGCCGCCGCGCCGAAGCAATAGCAGGAAAATTTGTTCGGCAAAAAGGCGGCGCGGCCGCCTTTTTGCTTTTTCGGTCCAAAGTTCGCTACAATTGCGTGGATTTACGTTTACGTAAACGTCACAACATTTCCGTTATTCAAAAGAGGAATAAATGCAGATCCAGAACAGCGTATTCATCATCACCGGCGGTGCATCCGGCCTCGGCGCCGCGACCGCACGCATGATCGTGGAAAATGGCGGCAAGGTCGTGCTGGCCGATGTGCAGGTCGAAGCGGGCGAGCAGCTGGCGGCGGAACTGAAAGGCCGCTTCGTCAAATGCGACGTCACCTCTGAAGCCGACGGCAAGGCGGTGGTCGATGCCGCGATTGCAATGGGCACGCTGCGCGGCCTGGTCAATTGCGCCGGCGTCGCGCCGGCAGTAAAGACGGTAGGCAAGGACGGCCCGCATCCTCTCGACGTGTTCCAGCGCGTGGTCAACATCAACCTGGTCGGCACCTTCAACATGGCGCGCCTCGCCGCCGATGCAATGTCGAAGACCGACACCAACGAGCACGGCGAGCGCGGCGTAATCATCAACACCGCATCGGTCGCCGCGTACGACGGCCAGATCGGTCAAACCGCCTACGGCGCATCGAAGGCCGCGGTGGTTGGCCTGACGCTGCCGATGGCGCGCGACTTGTCGCGCAACGGTATTCGCGTGATGACCATCGCGCCCGGCATTTTCGAAACCCCGATGTTGCTCGGTATGCCGCAGGAAGTGCAGGATGCGCTCGGACGCATGGTTCCGTTCCCTCCGCGCCTCGGCAAGCCAGCCGAATATGCGAACCTCGCGAAGACCATCATCGAAAACGTGATGCTCAACGGCGAAACCATCCGCCTCGACGGTGCGATCCGTATGCAGCCGAAATGACACGCTACGGGCCTGGGTGATCAAGCTCAAGCCCGCCGCAAATATCGCGCAGTGCTGCATGACAGCAGATTGCAGGCAATTTAGACTAAGACAAGCTCACGCTTGTCTTTTTCTTTTCTGGAGTCGACCATGCTCAAAGCAAGAACAAACTCGATCGCACTCGTCATCATGCTGCTTGCCGGTTGCGCCGCCAGTCCCGGGCCGCAGCAAGCCGGCATGCAAGCGCCCGAACGCGCGACCGGCTACGTCGAAAAAACCGGCTGGACAGCCAAGAAGTTCATGGTTGCCGCCGCCAATCCGCTCGCAACCGATGCCGGTTATCAAGTGCTGCGGGCGGGTGGCTCCGCCATCGATGCGGCGATCGCGGTACAGATGGTGTTGAACCTGGTCGAGCCGCAATCGTCCGGCATCGGTGGCGGCGCCTTCCTGATGCACTTCGACGGTAATACGGTCAAGGCTTTCGACGGCCGCGAGACCGCGCCGGCGGCAGCGACTGAAAAGCTGTTTCAGAATGCCGACGGCAAAGCGGTTGGTTTCTACGATGGTGTGGTTGGCGGCCGTTCGGTCGGCGCACCCGGCGTACTGCGCATGCTGGAGCTAGCACACAAGCAGTACGGTAGATTGCCATGGACGTCGTTGTTCGCGCCCGCGATCAAGCTGGCGGAAGAGGGCTTTGCGGTCAGTCCGCGCCTCAATGCGATGCTCAAGACCGAGCAGCACATGAAGAAGGATGCGGCTGCCGCTGCCTACTTTTACGACAAGGACGGCAATCCATGGCCGGTTGGCCATACGCTGAAGAATGCCGAACTGGCGAAAGTTTTACGCGAGGTTGCGACCGGCGGCGCCGACGCGTTCTACAAAGGCCGGATTGCGCGCGACATCGAAGCCAAGGTTAAAAGCCATCCGACCAATCCGGGCGGTCTGACCGCCCAGGACATCGCCGGCTATCAGGCCAAGGTGCGCACGCCGATCTGCACCGATTACAAATCGTGGACCGTATGCGGCATGCCACCGCCTTCGTCCGGCGGCATCGCGATAGCGCAGATGCTCGGTATGCTGGAAGCCAAGGATATTCGCCCGTTTGCGCCGAAGGACGGCGTGCTCAACGCCGATGCGGTCCATTTGTTCTCCGAAGTCGGCCGGCTCGCGTATGCGGATCGCGGCCGCTATGTCGCCGACACCGATTTCGTGCCGCTTCCCGGCAATAGCGCGAAGCCCTTGCTCGACAAGAAATACCTGGCGCAGCGCGCCGCGCTGATCACCGACAAATCGATGGGAGTCGCCAGGTTCGGCGTGCCGCCCGCGACCGCGCTCGCCCGCGGCGCGGATACGTCGCCGGAACTGCCGTCGACTTCCCATATCTCGATCGTCGACGCCTACGGCAATGCGCTCTCGATGACTACCACGATCGAAGATGCATTCGGTTCGCGCCAGATGGTGCGCGGTTTCCTGCTCAATAATCAGTTGACTGACTTTTCCTTCGATTCGGCGGATGCGAACGGCCCGATCGCCAACCGGGTGCAGGCCGGCAAGCGCCCGCGCAGTTCGATGGCGCCGACACTGGTTTTTGAAAGGGGCACGAAGAAGCTGGTCTTGTCGACCGGCTCGCCCGGCGGCTCCGCCATCATCAATTATGTCGGCAAGGTCCTGGTCGGCACGCTGGACTGGGGGCTGAACGTGCAGCAGGCGATCAGCCTGCCCAACTTCGGTAGCCGCAACGGCCCGACCGAGCTGGAGCAGGGGCGTATCGGCGATGCGCTGGTCGAGCAGCTCAAGGCCAAGGGCCATAACGTGCGCGTGATGGAGCAGACCTCCGGCCTGCAAGGCATCATGCGCATGAACATCCACGGAGAGGAAATGTGGTTCGGCGGCGCCGACCCACGCCGCGAAGGCATTGTGAAGGGCGACTGAGTTTCCGGTCGCTGGCCTGCCGAAACGCCGCGCATGCGCTCGCGCGGCGTTTTTTTCATGTCGCCTTGCACGGGCCATCTCCCCAAAGCGCAATCGGCCTGCTAATCTCTCACTATGGGAAACAAAAGGAAAACTGGCCTGGTGCTGACAGGCGGCGGCGCGCGTGCCGCGTACCAGGTCGGCGTTCTTGACGGAGTATCGACCATTCTGTACGACGCCGGCTGGCAACCGGAACGCAATCCCTACGACATCATCTGCGGCACATCGGCGGGCGCCATCAACGCGGCAGCGCTGGCCTGCCACGCCGACAATTTCGACGAAGGTTTGCAGAAGGTGCTGCGAGTGTGGGAACACTTCACCGCCGAGCAGGTGTATCGTGCCGATTCGCTCGGCGTACTGCGTTCGGGAGCGAAGTGGCTGTCGCTGATGTCCTTCGGCTGGCTGCTGCGCAAGTGGAAAACCAATCCGCCGAATTCATTGCTGGACAATACGCCGCTGGTGACCTTGCTGAACCGCATGTTGAATTTCCCGCGGCTGGATGCGGCGCTGATGGACGGCAAACTGCATGCGTTGGCCGTGACTGCATCCTCATATTCGGCGGGACGGCATATCACGTTCTTTCAGAGCGAAGCGGAAATCGAGCCGTGGGTGCGTACACAGAGAATCGCGTTGCCCAGCCAGATCGGTGTAGAGCATCTGCTGGCCTCGTCGGCGATCCCGCTGATTTTCCCTGCCACGCCGATTTACTGCAATGGCAGGCGCGAATACTTCGGTGACGGATCGATGCGGCAGATCGCGCCGATCTCGCCGGCGATTCATCTCGGCGCCGACAAGGTGCTGGTGATCGGCGCAGGACGGCTGACGGAACAGGTGCGCGATACCTCCGAATTTCCGCAGTATCCGTCGCTTGCGCAAATCGCCGGCCACGCGCTGTCGAGCATTTTCCTCGATAGCCTGGCGGTTGACATCGAGCGCATGACCCGGGTCAATTTGACCTTGTCGGTGCTGACGGACGAGCAGAAAGCCAGGACCTCGCTGCGTCCGGTCGAAATGCTCATCATTGCGCCGTCGGAGCGGCTGGATGAAATCGCCAGCCTGCATGTGCACAGCCTGCCACGACCGGTGCGGATGCTGCTGGGCGGGATAGGCGCTACCGAGGCGCGCGGCGCCGCATTGGCATCGTATCTGCTGTTCGAGGCGAGCTACACCGGCGAGCTGATCCGGCTTGGCAGAAAAGATGCGCTGGCGCGGCAGGCAGATGTACTGTCGTTCTTTGGAATGGCGGATAAACCGGCCGAACTGCCTGAAGAAATTGCCGGGGTCGGCTGACGGCAGAGCCAGCCGGAAGCCGGAAGAAGTGTTCGGCGAAACGCGGTATCCCGCGTTTCGTCGTTTAGTAATCGTAATTGTGGCGATGGTGCTTCCAATGATGGCGCTTCATCTTCTTGTAGCGGACTTCCTCCACGTAATACGGCTGGCCGTATTGCACGACCGTTGCCGGCTGTACATAGACCGGCTGTGGGCGGACGTATACCGGTTGCGGCTGTACATAGACGACCGGCGGGGGTGGCGCATAGACGCGGGGTGCCGGATAGGGCGAACCGACGCTGATTGACCAGCTCACGTCCGGTTGGCCACCAGCCGTCGCAAACGGTGCCGCGGCGACGAGAGCGGCTGCGGCCATCAGGCGGCATATCGAAGTGGTGAAGAGTTGGTACATGGCATTCTCCTTGATGTTCTCTATACATTAGACGCCAACTCATCGACCGGTGACTATCTGAAATTATTCTTGAGCAAGTAAGTGTTGCAACAATTTGTAATCACTGGGGTTTTCTGCATGATGGGATGCGTCGAGCGCAACTTTTACCGCTCCGACTTGCCTTATGAACAAGCTCGGCAGGGTTGCTTCGAACTTGACAACCAGTTACCCTACGGAATCGCGACTACCCCAATGATTAACCGTTCAACAATATAGGCAGGCAGTAGCGATGAATCCCAAGTATCTGAAAAACTGGATATTTTTCCTTGCGGCCTTATTGCTCTCCCTGAGCGTTTTTGTAAAAGGCCCGGCTCCGCTTGGCGTTGTCACGGTCGGCGAATTGCCTCGCGAAGCGCAGCAGACGCTGGTGCTGATCAAGAAAGACGGTCCTTTCCCGTACCGAAATGACGGCAGGGTGTTCGGCAATTATGAAGGGGTTTTGCCGAAGCAAAAGCGCGGGTATTATCACGAATTTACGGTAAAGACTCCCGGCGCCCGCAATCGTGGCGCGCGACGCATCGTTAGCGGCGGAGAGCCGGCGTCATCCGGCGAGTACTACTATACCGAAGACCATTATGCGACTTTCAAGCGCATCAAAGAGTAATCAAATGCGAATCAAGTCACCGCACAACGAACCCGCGAACCTTATTGCACGAACCGAGGAAGACATGAGCTTGCTTAAAACCGTGCCGCCGAATGCGGTGCAGTCCATTCGTGCGTTCAGGGTGGCGGATCTGCAAGAAGAGGCCGCGCGCCTCGGCCATCATTTCCTGTACGCTTATTGCGCAGAGGCGACGACCAAACAGCAGGTTCTCACTTGCATTGCCCATGCTTTTCACTTTCCGAAACATTTTGGCAAGAATTTCGACGCTCTCGGCGATTGCTTAACCGATCTGGCGTACAAAGCCGGTCCGCAGCCAGGCTTCCTGGTGGTCATCGAGCAGTTGCCCAATACGCCGAAATTCGATAAGGAAGCGCGCGAGACGCTTCTCGATGTATTCCGTGATGCAGCCGATTTCTGGGCTGACAAGAAAGTCGCGTTCCGCGTGTTTTATTCGTTCCAGTAATGATGCTCCGGGCAGCGGACTGCACGGGAAGCCGACCGCAGGGTCGGCTTTTTTATGTCGGCTGCCGCAGGCCGGTACGGTAAAATGCGCGCCATGAAAAATATCGTCATTCTCATTTCCGGGCGCGGCAGCAACATGCAAGCCATCGTCCGCGCCGCGCAGTCCGAACAGTGGCCGTGCCGCATCGCTGCGGTCATCAGCAATCGCGCGGACGCCGAAGGATTGCTGTTTGCCGCCGAGTACGGCATTCCGACCGCAGTGGTGGTCAGCAAGGAATACCCGACGCGCGATGCATTCGATGCGGCGCTACGCGTCGAAATCGACCGCTTCGCGCCGGACTTGGTCGTGCTGGCGGGCTTCATGCGTATCCTCACGCCACCGTTGGTCGAACATTACGCGGGCCGCATGCTCAATATCCATCCGTCGTTGCTGCCGAGTTTCCCGGGTCTTGCGACGCATCGCCAAGCCTTGGCCGCAGGCGTCAAGGTGCATGGCGCGACGGTGCATTTCGTCACCGCCGAACTCGACCACGGTCCGATCGTCGCCCAGGCGGCGGTGCCGGTTTTGCCCGACGATACTGAACATTCGCTGGCCGATCGCATACTGATCCAGGAACATCTCATTTATCCGCGCGCAGTACGCTGGTTTGTCGAAGGGCTTTTGTCGATCGACAATGGCGTGGTCCGCGTCGCACAAACGCAGTAAGTCGCCTCAACCTGAAAGAATCCAATGAGATTGCATCCCGCAGTCGTCAGCCACGCCGAAGAAGTGTTGCGCGAAGTGTTGCGCTTTACCGGCCCGGCCGACGTCGTCCTGTCGCGCTATTTCCGCGAGCATCCGAAGCTCGGCTCGCGCGAGCGCAATGCGGTCGCTGAAGGCGTCTACGCCGTGCTGCGCAACAAGCTGATGTACGCCAGTTTTTCCGAATCGGGCCACGGCCCCGCAATGCGGCGACTGGTCTTGCTCGGCTTGGCCGATGCGGTTGGCGCCGATGCGCTCGGCAGCCTGTCGCCGGACGAGGCCGAGTGGCTGCACCGTATCGCGCAGATCGATCGCAATTCATTACCGTTCGCCTTGCGTGCCAATTTGCCGCCGTGGCTGCTCGACAAGCTGGTCGCGCGCGACGGCGAAGCGGCTACCCTGGAGCTTGCCGAAGCATTGAATCGGCCGGCGCCGCTCGACTTGCGCGTCAATGCACTCAAGGCCAAGCGGGAAGATGTGATCGCCGAGTTGGCTACCGCGCCAATCGTGTGCGAGCCGACGCCGTATGCGCCGCTCGGCATTCGCGTGATGAAAAAGCCGGCATTGCAGAACCTGCCGCTGTTCAAGGACGGCGCCATCGAAGTGCAGGACGAGGGCAGCCAGTTGCTGGCGCAGATCGTCGGTGCGAAGCGTGGCGAGATGGTGGTCGATTTTTGCGCCGGCGCCGGTGGCAAGACGCTGGCGCTTGGCGCGGCGATGCGCAACACCGGCCGCCTGTATGCGTTCGACGTGTCGGAGAAACGCCTCGCCAAGCTCAAGCCGCGCCTTGCGCGTAGCGGCTTGTCGAATGTGCATCCGGTGGTCATCGCGCATGAAAATGATGCCAAAGTGAAGCGCCTGGCCGCCAAGATCGATCGCGTGCTGGTTGACGCGCCGTGCAGCGGGCTCGGCACGTTGCGCCGTAATCCGGACATGAAATGGCGTCAGACGCCTGAATCGGTGCTCGAACTCAACGCCAAGCAGGCATCCATCCTGTCGAGCGCGGCGCGCTTGATCAAGCCAGGCGGACGGCTGGTATACGCGACTTGCAGCCTGCTGGACGAAGAGAACGAGGCGATCGCCGCGCAATTCATGGCGACACACGAGGACTTCGCACTGGTGCCGATGAGTCAGGTGCTGGCTGAGCAAAAGGTTTCACTCGACATGCAGGATTACCTGAAATTGTCTCCGCAGACCCATCAGACCGACGGTTTTTTTGCCGCAGTGTTCGAGCGCAAGAAATGATGCAACGGGCGTATTCCGTTCTTGTGTCGCTCTGCTTCGCCTTGCTCGCCGCACCTGTTGCGCATGCCGCCGAGGTGGCAACACCCGTTTCCGTCCAGGCTTCGCTGCAGGCTGCATTCGCACCCTGGGACGATATCGAGGCGCTCATCGTCGGCGCCATTGACGGCGCGCGCCGACAGGTGCTGATGCAGGCCTATCTGTTGACCAATAAAAAAATCGCAACTACTCTTGTCGCAGCGCATCGGCGCGGGGTGGATGTACGGATACTGGTCGATGCCGGGCAGCTTGAAAAGGCCGGGTCGTCTGCCGCACCGGCGCTGTCGGCGGCTGGCATTCCGGTCTGGTTGGAAACAAAATACCAGAATGCGCACAACAAGATCATCGTGATCGATGCCGATACGCCGAAAGCGACGGTGATCACCGGCAGCTTCAATTTCACCTGGACCGCGCAGCACAAAAACGCGGAGAACATACTCATAGCACGCGACAATCCTGCGCTTGCGGCCCGATATGCGTTGAACTGGGAGCGCCACAGGCAGGATGCAACATCGTACAGACAATGAAACAAAACCTGTTTTCCAGTCTTTTATCCGACCTGTGGAGCGACCTCCAGGATCCCGGCCTGCTGTGGCAGGTCGCAGCGTTGGCAGCCTGCCTTGCGCTTGGCTGGGCGCTGGCGCGCATGTTACGAGCGCGGTTGACCGCGCATGATGTGCAGGCGCGAGTCATGCGACTCGGTGTGGAGAGCTTTTCGCGCGTATTATCGGCGCTGCTGTCGCTGGCGTTCATCGCCATCGCCAGGCTGATTCTCGAGCAATGGATCCATGTCAACCTATTGCGGGTCGCGCTCCCTCTGGTCGGATCGTTCGCACTGATCCGGCTCTCTTTCTATATATTGCGGCGCGTGTTCGCACGCGGCGGCCATGTCGGCGGATTCCTGCTGATGTTCGAAAAAGTATTTGCGGCGCTGGTATGGGTCGGTGTCGCGCTGTATATCACCGGCTTGTGGCCGGATCTGGTGCAGTATCTGGAAGAGACAGTAATTCCGGTCGGGCGCCACAAGACTTCGCTGCTGGTGATTTTCCAGGCAAGCGCATCGGTGGTGGTCACCCTGATGATCGCATTGTGGGCAGGAGCAGCGCTGGAAGAACGATTGATGCGCATGGACAGCATGCATTCGTCGCTGCGCGCGGTGATGGCGCGCATGGGGCGGGCGCTGCTCGTCCTGCTGGCGGTGCTGGTCAGCCTGTCGTTGGTTGGTATCGATCTCACTGTATTGTCGGTCTTCGGTGGCGCATTGGGTGTTGGCCTCGGTCTCGGCCTGCAGAAAATCGTCAGCAGCTATGTCTCCGGTTTCGTCATCCTGTTCGAACGCAGCCTCGCCATCGGCGACATCGTCACCGTGGATAAATACTACGGCCAGATCACCCGGATCAATACTCGCTATACGATCGTTCGCGGAATGGACGGCACCGAAACCGTGGTGCCGAACGAAATGCTGGTATCGGGCCCGGTGCAGAATTTTTCTCTGACCGATCGCACGCTGCGGCTGGCTACGCGCATCACCGTCGCTTATCGAACGGACATTGATTTGGTATTGGGATTGCTGGAGCAAGCGGCGGCCGGCATCGCGCGCATTTCGCGCGAGCCGGCGCCGCAGGCGCTCCTGATGCGTTTCGATGCCGACGGATTCGAGCTGGAGCTCGGATTTTGGATCGCGGACATGGAGAACGGCCGTGCAAATGTGCTGTCTGAGGTGAATCGGGCAATCTGGAAAATATTACAAAAACATCAAATCGAGGTGCCGTATCCACAGCGTGAAGTCACACTGCTTAATCTTCCTGTGAACAGCGAGACAGCGATTTCGCGGAAAATCCACGCAGCCGAGACCCCGTAAACAGCGTACAATCTGCATCAAAAATGCCGGTCGGTGCTCCACTTCTTTTGTCGGATGTACTCTGAGAACGGGCCGCCGCATTGCATCCAACCGGGAGTATCAATGATTGAAAATACCCTGCTCGACACAGCACTGAATTTCCTGTCAAACGGCCTGACCGGCGCGAGCGGCTGGGAAGTGCTGGTCTATACGCTGATCATGACGCATATCACGATCGCCGGCGTGACCATTTTCCTGCATCGCTGCCAGGCGCACCGCGCGCTGGATCTGCACGCGATTCCGAGCCACTTTTTCCGCCTCTGGCTGTGGATGACCACCGGTATGGTAACTAAGGAGTGGGCAGCGATTCATCGCAAGCATCACGCCAAATGTGAAACCGAAGAAGACCCGCACAGCCCGGTAACGCGCGGCATCAAGAAGGTGCTGCTCGAAGGTGCAGAATTGTATCGCGCCGAATCGAAGAATCGCGAAACGATGGAAAAGTACGGCCACGGTACGCCGGACGACTGGATCGAGCGCAATGTTTACAGCAAGTACAGCTGGCAAGGCGTTGGCCTGATGCTGATTGTCGATGTGTTGCTGTTCGGTGTCATCGGCATCACCGTATGGGCAGTGCAGATGTTGTGGATTCCGGTGACCGCCGCCGGCATCGTCAATGGCATCGGTCACTATTGGGGCTATCGCAATTATGACTGCAACGATGCGGCGACCAACATTTTCCCGATCGGCATCATCATCGGCGGTGAAGAGCTGCATAACAACCATCACACCTTCGGCACTTCCGCCAAGCTGTCATCCAAATGGTATGAATTCGACATTGGCTGGCTATATATCCGCATTCTTGAAATGCTTGGCCTTGCCAAGGTGAAGAAGGTTGCTCCCGAACCAAAATTCAACCGCGAAAAACTGGTCGCCGACTTCGACACGCTGCAGTCGGTGATCTCCAATCGCTATGACGTAATGGCGAAGTACGCGAAATCGGTGAAGCGCGCATGGCATGACGAGCTCGAACACCTGGCGCACAGAGCGAAGCTGGAGTCCAACTTTCTGAAATCGTCCCGCAAGCTATTGCAGCGCGAGCCGGCAAAACTGGAGGCGCCGCAAAAGCAGCAACTGATCGAATTGTTCGCGCACAGCAAGGCGCTGCAAACCATGCATGAAATGCGTGTCGAACTCGGCGCGATCTGGGAGCGTTCGAACTCCAGCCGCGAACAATTGCTGCAGCAATTGCAAGACTGGTGTGCGAGGGCGGAGGCATCCGGTATCAAGTCCCTACAGGAGTTTTCACTGCGTTTGCGCAGCTATGCCTGATTGCCGGTAACGGCGGAAGATAAAAAACGCGGCTCCGGATTTCCGGGCCGCGTTTTTGTTTTTCGGCGCGGTAATGTGCAAGTTGCGAAGGCAAACAAAAAGCCCCGCATGACGGGGCTTTTGCACATGTGAACCGAATCGATTACTTGATCTTGGTTTCCTTGTATTCCACGTGCTTGCGTGCCTTGGGATCGAACTTCATGATCGCCATTTTTTCCGGCATGGTGCGCTTGTTCTTCGTGGTGGTGTAGAAGTGACCGGTACCTGCGGTCGATTCCAGCTTGATTTTGTCGCGGTTAGATTTTGCCATGATAGTTTCCTGTTAATGTCCGCTTAGATTTTTTCGCCACGGGCGCGCATGTCCGCGAGGACCGCATCGATGCCGATCTTGTCGATCACGCGCAGGCCGGCGTTGGACAAGCGCAGCGAAACCCAGCGGTTTTCGGATTCAACGAAGATGCGGCGGTTTTGCAGGTTCGGCAAAAAGCGACGCTTTGTCTTGTTGTTAGCATGGGAAACGTTGTTGCCGACCATCGGCCCCTTCCCGGTCACTTGGCAAACACGTGCCATGGTTCACTCCTTAAAAAGATTCCAGAACTTGGAAAAGACGAGAGTATAGCGAAAAAAATGAGATTTTTCAATGACTTGCGAAAAATAATTGTGTCTTCATATATGCATGCAATTTAACATTTGTGGAGCCGCCTTGAATCATATTTCGCCATGCTCGGCAAACGAGTACACGTGCCGGCCGGCGACCACGAAATGATCGAGCACGCGGATATCGACCAGGCCCAGCGCCTGCTTCAGCGCTTGTGTCAACAGGTGGTCGGCGGCGCTCGGTTCCGGCGTGCCGGACGGATGGTTATGTGCAAGGATCAGGCTGGCCGCATTGTGCGTCAATGCGGCCTTGACTACCTCGCGCGGATATACGCTGGTGTGCATCAGCGTGCCGCGAAACAGCTCCTCGGCGGCGATCAACCGGTTCTTCACATCGAGGAAAAGAACGGCGAACGACTCGTACGGCTTCTTCGCCAGCAGCAGTTGCAGATATTGCTTGACCGCGTGCGGTGAGCTGAGCGCCTCACCGGTCCGTAGCTCTTCCATAAGCGAGCGGCGCGCCAGTTCCATGACCGCTTGCAGTTGCGCGTACTTCGCCGGGCCGAGGCCATTGAGTTGCGAGAATTCGCCGAGCGTGGCCCTGAACAGACCGTTCAGCGAGCCGAAATGGCCGATCATGTCGCGTCCGAGATCGACTGCGCTCTTGCCGGCGACGCCGACGCGCAGGAATACGGCAAGCAACTCGGCGTCGGACAGGGTTTGCGGGCCATGATTGATAAGCCGCTCGCGTGGGCGTTGTTCTTCGGGCCAGTGATTGATTGCCATGCCATAGAACCTGGATCGCACGATCCGGGCAGAGTGAAAAACAGAAATGCAATTATATGCAAGATAATTGTATTTTTAATAATATATTTTGCGTAAAGGGTGGTGGCAAATCGGCGTTCCGGTGAACCGAGTGGCTTACAATAGTGGGTTATCAGTAGATTCAGAGATGTCATGTCGAATTCCTCCACGCCCGTAGTTACCGCCTCTGCTTACCTCACTTTGCACTATCGCCTGTCAACGATGGATGGCACCAGTATCGTCAGTACCTTCGAGGAAAATCCGGCGACGCTGCAGCTCGGGACCGGCCAACTGGCGCCGTTTCTTGAAGCCTGCCTGTTGGGTTTGCCGGAAGGCGAACTCCGGACTTTCGAACTGGCACCGGAGAAGGCGTTCGGCCCGCGCAATCCCGAACTGATCCAGCATGTATCACGCACCACGCTCGATGAAAATTCGGGGAGCGGCGAAGACTATGTCATCGGCGATCTGGTCGAATTTGCTGCGCCGAGCGGAGGGCGCTTCGCCGGCGTCTTGCGCGCGATCGATGCGGACAGCGCGCTATTCGACTTCAATCATCCTTTGGCCGGCCAGTCGGTCAGGTTCGAAGCGAAGATCATCGGCATACTGTGAGCAGTGCGGCGGCACTGTAAAGGATTGTGTATGGATAAGGAAATTCTGCTTGCGCAGCCGCGCGGTTTTTGCGCCGGTGTCGACCGCGCGATCGATATCGTCGAGCGCGCGCTGGAAGAGTTCGGCGCGCCGATCTACGTGCGGCATGAGATCGTGCACAATGCCTACGTGGTGGACGATCTGCGCCGCAAGGGCGCGATTTTTATTGAAGAGCTTGATGCGGTCCCTGCCGGCAATACCGTTATTTTTTCCGCGCACGGCGTTTCCAAGGCGGTTCAGGCCGAGGCCGAAGCACGCGGGCTGCGCGTGTTCGACGCCACTTGTCCGCTGGTGACCAAGGTCCATGTCGAAGTCGCCAAGATGCGTCGCGAAGGCCGTGAAATCGTCATGATCGGCCACGACGGCCATCCGGAAGTCGAAGGCACGATGGGGCAGGCGGAAGCCGGGATGTACCTGGTCGAAACCGTCGACGATGTCGAGGCGCTCGACGTGCGGAGTCCGGATATGCTCGCGTACGTGTCGCAGACGACTCTGTCGGTCGACGACACAGCCGATATCATTGCTGCGCTCAAGCGGCGATTCCCCCATATCGCCGAGCCCAAAAAAGGCGATATCTGCTACGCCACCACGAACCGCCAGGAAGCGGTCAAGTTCATGGCGCCCCAGGTTGAAGTCGTGATCGTGGTCGGCAGTCCGAACAGTTCCAATTCCAATCGTTTGCGCGAGGTGGCCGAGAAAAAGGGCGCTGCCGCCTACATGATCGACCATGCGGCGCAAATCGACCCGGCCTGGCTAGAAGGCAGGATGCGAATTGGCGTCACCGCCGGCGCTTCCGCTCCTGAAGTACTGGTGCAGGCGGTGATCGACCGCCTGAAAGCGCTCGGTGCAAGGAGCGTGCGCGCGCTTCCCGGCGTGGAAGAAAGCGTTACCTTCCCGATGCCGAAAGGGCTGTCGGCATCGCGCGCGGCCTGATTCGTCGCTTCGGGATTGCCGTTTGAACACCCGGAATTAAATTCAGACCACCCTCTTTTTTTCCATCGATTGTTTTTTCTTTTACTCGTTATGATGGCAGCCTTCGGCGAAGCAGCTGGAAAGCCGCATCCGATAGACATCATGATGAGGTATTAAGGTCGCTGCGCCGACCCTCCGCGAAAGACAAGGGGGTGAAAATATTCGAGAAGTTTTTTTCATTTTTGAATATAAAGTAAACGTTCTTGTCGTTTTAAAAAGCGGGACAGTGCATCATTGAATACATAAATGACTGGGAAATTTTTACAATCCGGAACACGGTCGGATTTGGAGCAAGCGGTAAGTTGATGGATCTGCATCGGCCGGAAAGACAACGGTTAGAGTGTAGAGTGCGTGAAACGCAAGATGGCACGCATTGCACAAAGGTTTCTTTGCAGAACAGCTTCGGTATAATGCCGCCCGATTCGGGTGGCTCGAAAGGCAGCACCAAATTATAAAAAAGTTTTTATCAAAGACGGAAAAAGGAGACACTATCATGCGCATCATTCATACCCTCGCCATTCGCCCAATTGCGGCAGGTCTTTTCCGGTAAGCGTTGATTACACCAAGCGGCACCCCTGAGGCTCTCACCCGGGTGCCGTTTTTGTTATCTGAAAAGGATTTGCTGCATCGCATACTTGCGTCGCAGCGAAGTTGTAAAACGATTTGAACGATCTTTTATAGAGAGTAGGCAAACTATGGATACATTTATCCAACAAATCATCAATGGGCTAGTGCTGGGCAGCATGTATGCGCTGGTGGCGTTGGGATACACGATGGTGTACGGTGTTCTCAACCTGATTAACTTCGCGCATGGTGATGTGCTCATGATCGGCGCAATGATGGCCGTCACCATTCTCAATCTGGTGCAAGGCGTGGCGCCGAACCTGCCCGGCATCGTCAAGCTGGCGATCGCGATTCTCGGTGCGATACCGGTCTGCGTGATCGTCAACGTCGTCATCGAGCGCGTCGCATACCGCCGTCTGCGTAATGCGCCGCGCCTGGCGCCGCTGATCACGGCAATCGGCGTCTCGATCCTGCTGCAGACCTTTGCGATGATGATCTGGGGCCGTAGTCCGATTCCGTTTCCGCAGGTGATGCCGTCTGAGTCGTTCAACATTGGTGGCGCGTTGATTTCGCAAACGCAGGTAATGCTGCTGGTGCTGGCAACCGCTGCGATGGTCAGCCTGGTGCTGCTGGTGGAACGAACCAAGATGGGCCGCGCAATGCGTGCAACGGCGGAGAATCCGCGCGTGGCCGGTTTGATGGGCGTCGATTCGAATGGTGTGATCGTGATGACATTCGTGATCGGCGCGGCGCTGGCAGCGGTTGCCGGCGTGATGTGGGGCGCCAACTATTCGTCTGCGCAATTTGCGATGGGCTTCGTGCCCGGCCTGAAGGCCTTCTCCGCCGCAGTATTGGGCGGTATCGGCAATATTTATGGTGCGATGGTCGGCGGCATCCTGCTCGGCCTGATCGAAAGCCTCGGTGCCGGTTACATCGGCGATCTGACCGGCGGTTTCCTCGGCAGCCACTATCAGGACATCTTCGCATTCATCGTGCTGATCATCGTCCTTACCCTGCGTCCGTCCGGCATCATGGGCGAACGTGTTGCGGATCGTGCCTAAACGTAAAGGAGAGCTTCATGTCTACACTATTCGACGTTAAACACAATCCGCGCAAGGCCCTGATCAGCTTTGCGATTCTCGGCGTTGTCTTGCTGGCGTTCCCGTTCATCGCCGCCAACTACGGTAACTCGTGGGTGCGCATCATGGACCTGGCGCTGCTGTATATCATGCTGGCGCTTGGCCTGAACATCGTGGTCGGCATGGCCGGCCTGCTGGATCTCGGCTATATCGCATTCTATGCGCTCGGCGCCTACATGACCGGCTTGCTGGCGTCACCGCAGTTCGCGACCGTGCTGGAGTCGTTCGTCAATCAGTATCCGATGATCGGCGAGAGTCTGCGCTGGGTGGTCGGCGAAGAAGCGGCGAAGAACGGCATTCACTTATCGGTGTGGCTGATCGTGCCGCTGGGCGCGGCGCTGGCCGGATTCTTCGGCGCCTTGCTCGGTGCGCCGACGCTGAAACTGCGCGGCGATTACCTTGCGATTGTCACGCTCGGCTTCGGCGAAATCATCCGTATCTTCCTCAACAACCTGAATGCACCGATCAACATCACCAACGGTCCGCAGGGCATCAACCTGATCGATCCGATCCGCATCTTTGGCGTGTCGCTCGCAGGGGAGCCGGGTTCCAATGCGACGGTGTATTTCGGTCAATGGAGCATGCCCTCGGTCAACGCCTATTACTTCCTGTTCCTTGCATTGTGCGCGACGATCATCTTCATCTCGATCCGTCTGCAGCATTCGCGCCTCGGCCGCGCGTGGGTCGCGATCCGCGAAGACGAGATCGCCGCGAAGGCGATGGGCATCAATACCCGCAACATCAAGCTGCTCGCGTTTGCGATGGGCGCGTCCTTCGGTGGCGTTGCCGGCGGGATGTTCGCGTCGTTCCAGGGCTTCGTATCGCCGGAATCCTTCTCGCTGACGGAGTCGATCGCGGTGTTGGCGATGGTGGTGCTTGGCGGTATTGGCCATATTCCGGGCGTGGTGCTCGGCGGCGTGATTCTCGCCGGGCTGCCCGAAGTGCTGCGTCACGTGGTAGAGCCGGTGCAGCGCCAGCTATTTGGCACTGTGCTGATCGATGCTGAAGTGTTGCGTCAGTTGCTGTACGGTCTTGCGATGGTCGTCATCATGTTATACCGCCCGGCTGGATTATGGCCGTCGCCGCAGCACGAAGACCGGATGGATGCGAACGCCAAGAAGCGTCACGATGACAAAGAACCTGCTGCGCTGGCTGCATAAGGAAATTCCATGAGCGAACAAATCATTCTCAATATCGCGGGTGTGAACAAACGTTTCGGTGGCCTGCAAGCGCTGTCGAATGTCAGCGTCAAGATCGACCGTGGCCAGATTTACGGACTGATCGGCCCCAACGGCGCCGGCAAGACCACGTTCTTCAACGTGATCACCGGCCTGTATCAGCCGGATAGCGGTTCGTTCGAACTGGCCGGCAAGCCGTACTCGCCGTCGGCGCCGCATGAAGTCGCGAAAGCTGGCATTGCGCGTACTTTCCAGAACATCCGCCTGTTCGGCGAAATGTCGGCGCTGGAAAACGTGATGGTCGGGCGCCATGTGCGCACCCACCAGGGCGTGCTGGGCGCGGTGCTGCATCACAAGGCCGCACGTGAAGAGGAAGCAGCGATCCGCAAGCGCGCGCTGGAATTGCTCGACTTTGTCGGCATCGCGCAGTTCGCCAATCGCACGTCGCGGCACCTGTCGTACGGCGACCAGCGCCGCCTGGAAATTGCCCGTGCGCTGGCCACCGAGCCGCAACTGTTGGCACTGGATGAACCGGCGGCCGGCATGAATGCAACCGAGAAACTCGGGCTGCGCGAACTGCTGGTCAAGATCAAGGCCGAAGGCAAGACGATTCTGCTGATTGAACACGACGTGAAACTGGTGATGGGGCTGTGCGACCGCTTGACGGTGCTCGATTACGGCAAGCCGATTGCCGAAGGCGTGCCGGCTGATGTGCAAAAGAACCCGGCGGTAATCGATGCATACTTGGGAGGGTCTCATTAATGAGCCAAATCATGAACCAAAACATTCTGAAGATTAGCGGCCTGAAAATCGCGTACGGCGGCATCCAGGCCGTCAAGGGCATCGATCTCGACGTTCATCAGGGTGAACTGGTCACGCTGATCGGCGCCAACGGTGCCGGTAAAACCACGACGCTGAAGGCGATCACCGGCACGCTGCCGGGCTGCAAGGTCGAAGGTCAGATTCATTACAACGGACAGTCGATCCAGGGCGCTCACTCGTTTGCGCTGGTGAAAAAGAACCTGGCGATGGTTCCGGAAGGGCGTGGCGTATTCACGCGCATGTCGATCCTCGAAAACCTGTTGATGGGCGCGTACATCCGTGACGACAAGGACGGCGTACAGGCCGATATAGACAAATGGTTCGGCGTGTTCCCGCGTCTGAAAGAGCGTTCCTCGCAACTGGCGGGCACCCTGTCCGGCGGTGAACAGCAGATGCTGGCGATGGCGCGTGCGTTGATGAGCCATCCGAAGCTGCTGCTGCTCGACGAGCCGTCGATGGGCTTGTCGCCGATGATGGTCGAGAAGATCTTTGAAGTGGTGCGCACCGTATCGGCGCAAGGCGTGACGATTCTGCTGGTCGAGCAGAATGCGAAACTCGCATTGCAGGCGGCGCATCGCGGCTACGTGATGGACTCGGGCCTGATCACGATGAGCGGCAATGCGAAGGACATGCTGGACGATCCAAAGGTGAAGGCAGCGTATCTCGGCGAAGGCTGATTCGCCATCGCCGAATTCAATGTCGCAACAACCGCCTTGTTCGCTTTGTCGACAAGGCGGTTTTGTTTTTTGGAGCGCTCGCTGCGATCGATGGGCCAAACGCACGCTCGCGCGGCCGATGGCATAATCTGGGCATTACCAAAGGAGCCCATCATGCAATTTGCCATTCCGCCGCAAGCTGTTGCCGCTGTTCCTGTCGCCGGCAGCGATGCGTTGTTCCCGATTCACCGGATTTACTGTGTCGGCCGCAACTATGTCGAACACGCAAAGGAAATGGGCGCCACCGGAAGGGAGGCGCCGTTTTTTTTCATGAAGCCGGCCGACGCGGCGCTGCCGGTTCCGCATGGCGCCACCGGTGAAATGCCTTACCCGACCATGACGAGCGATCTGCATCATGAAATCGAACTGGTGGTGGCAATCGGCAAGGGCGGAAAAAACATTGCCGCGGCGGAAGCGCAGCAGCATGTCTGGGGCTATGCGGTGGGGCTCGACATGACGCGCCGTGATCTGCAAGGCGAAGCCAAGAAGCTCGGCCGCCCTTGGTGCACCGGCAAGGGCTTCGACAATTCAGCTCCGATTTCTCCGATTCATCCGGTGACGCAAACAGGAGTGATTGCGCGCGGGCAGATTCGCCTCGACGTCAACGGTGCGCCGCGCCAGAAGAGTGATATCGAGAAGTTGATCTGGAACGTCGCGGAGACCATCGAACATCTGTCGAAATACTACGCGCTGCAGCCGGGCGACTTGATCTTCACCGGCACGCCGGAAGGTGTGGCTGCGGTGAAGCAGGGCGATGTGCTCGAAGGCGCGATCGATGGCCTGGGTGAATTGCGGGTAAAGATCGTTTAAGGTCTTTCTACGCGCGCCGAAGGAAGCAAGACGTGAAACTCTACAGCTATTTCCGTAGCTCCGCATCGTACCGGGTGCGCATTGCACTGAATCTGAAAGGCCTGCCGTACGAGGTGGTGCCGGTTCATCTGCTGAAGAACGGCGGCGAGCAATTCTCGCCGGAATACAAGGCGTTGAATCCAGATGCACTGGTGCCGGCACTGATCGATGAATCCGCCAACGGCTCCGCGGCGCTGACGCAGTCGCTGGCAATCATCGAGTATCTCGACGAAGTTCATCCGATGCCGCCGTTGCTGCCGCAACGCGCGACGGACAAGGCGTACGTACGCAGCATTGCCCTGTCGATCGCCTGCGACATTCACCCGCTCAACAACCTGCGCGTATTGCGCTATCTGGTGCGCGAGCTGAAAGTCGGCGAAGAAGCCAAGAATGCCTGGTACCGGCACTGGTGCGAGCAGGGACTGATGGCGCTCGAAACCACGCTTGCGCGCGACAAGCGCGTCGGGGCGTTTTGCTACGGCGATGCGCCGACACTGGCCGATTGCTGTCTCGTGCCGCAAATTGCGAACGCGCAGCGCCTCCATTGCGACCTCTCTGCCATGCCGACCCTGATGCGCATCAACACGGCATGCCTGGCACTCGATGCGTTTGCGAACGCGGCGCCGGCAAGGCAGCCGGACGCCGAATAACGATCAGCGCCGGCCGAACCACCCCTCATCCGGCATGCGCGCGAACCATGCCAGCGAAGCATGGGCGGTGCATTCAATTCTGCCGATATGCGATGACTTGCTGCCGTTGTTCGCCCAGACCGGAAATACCCAAGGCCATTTCATCGCCGCGTTTGAGGAAGCATGGCGGTTTCATCCCCATGCCGACCCCCGGCGGTGTGCCGGTCGTGATGATATCGCCCGGCATCAGCGTCATGAAGCGGCTGACGTAGCTGACTATTTTGGCGACCGGGAAGATCATCGTTCGGGTATTTCCAGTTTGCATGCGTTGGCCGTTCAGATCCAGCCACAGTTCCAGGCGCTGCGGATTCGGCACTTCATCGCGTGTCACCAGCCATGGGCCGACCGGACCGAATGTGTCGCAGCCCTTGCCCTTGTCCCACTGCGAGCCGCGCTCCAGTTGATATTCGCGCTCCGATACGTCGTTGACGATGCAATAGCCGGCAACGTGCGCGAGGGCGTTCTTTTCATTGACCGAACGCGCGAGAGTGCCGATCACTACGCCGAGTTCGACTTCCCAGTCGGATTTTTTCGACGCTTTCGGCAACATCACCGGATCATCGGCACCCGACAGCGAACTGGTCGCTTTCATGAAAACGATCGGCTCCTTGGGGATTGGCATGCCGGCCTCCGCAGCATGATCCGAATAGTTCAGGCCAATGCCGATGAACTTGCCGATGCGCGCGACTGGCACACCCCGACGAGGTTTGCCGCGCACCAGCGGTAGTTTCGCTGTATCGAGTTTTGCGAGTCTCGTCAGCACTTTGTCCGACAGCTGCTCGGGGCCGAGATCGTCGATGACTCCTGACAGGTCGCGCAACCTGCCATCCTGGTCGACTAATCCCGGTTTTTCCTTGCCAATACGTCCGTAACGCACGAGTTTCATGCGACCTCCTTTGTGTGTTTCAGCCCGCGAAAAGCTTCCTCTGGGCAACGTGGTTGAAGATCGCAATATATGCGGTGCGTCATGGCTTGTCCACGGCTACTTCGCGTGAGCGGACATCGCCACTTTCGCAGCGTGGTTTTAGCGCACGGGATTTTTTCATGGCTGGAGTTGTGGAATGCTGCAACGTGGTCGCATCGAAACCGTATCCGGGCGATCCGTTTGAGTGCCGACAGCCGATTCGATGCGCTCGATTGACTCAACACAAGAGAGGCGTATTCCGACCGGCTATATCTACTATATCGACTTGAACGGGAGACGCCATGAGCATGGAAGTGCCGGACTTCGACGTGCTGCTGGCGCTGCACAGGCATGATCCGCAGGCGCTGGAGCAGCTGCGCAGACATCTTTTGAGAGAATCGGTCGCATCGGCGCCAGTGGCGCATCGCCAGTCTCTTGAGCATTTGCTGACTCGCATCGAGGCTGCGCGCGAAACGGCGGCCGATCCGATGGAAGCCGCGCTGATTGCGTTTCGTATGATGCGGGATTCAATGGAGCAATTACACGGAGCCTGGGGACTGGCGTTTTGCGCGGTTGCAGGCATGCACGCCTCGCTGCTGATCGAACGGGCGCGCCGCTAACCAGGCGTTTGGCAATCACGTAGTGAATCGTCGGTATGAGTGCGCTTGAGTGCGGCGGCAATCAGCGGCGCCACCGATACCGAGTGCAACTGCGGCCAGTCGTCTTGAGGGCGCGTGATGGTATCGGTGACCCAGATTTCATGTACGGCCGGATGCGTCAACTTCGCGCGCGCACCGTCGAGAAACAAGCCGTGGGTAGCCGCAATCCAGATGTCGGAACGCGCGCCGGCGTTGAGCAAGACCTTGATACTCTCGGCGAGCGTTCCACCGGTTGAAATCATGTCGTCCACGATCAGGCAGGGGCAGTCGCCCACATCGCCTACCAGTTGCGTGACGGTGGTTGCGGTGCTGCTGTCGCGGCGTTTATGCAGCACCACTACCGGCGTGCCAAGGTGATGTGCATACTCGGTTGCCATTCGCACGCGGCCCGCGTCGGGCGACACCGTGACGGTGTTTTCCGGCAAGCGTCCCTTGAGCACATCGCACAGGATCGGAACCGCAGTCAAGCTATCGACCGGGATCGTGAAAAATCCCTCGATCTGGTCCGCGTGCAAATCAAGTGTGACGATCTGTCCTATTCCCACTGTTTGCATTAAATCGGCCACCATGCGTGCCGTGATTGGTTCGCGGCGCATGACACGCTTGTCGGCCCTTGCGTAGCCGAAATACGGAACGATGGCGGTTACTCGCGATGCCGCAGCACGCCGGCAAGCGTCGGCCAATGCCAGTAACTCCACCAAATGGGCATCCACCGGCGGTTCCGTGGATTGAATAAGAAATACCTCTTTGCCGCGCACCGGCTGCTGCAGCTCAATCGAAATCTCCCCATCCGGGAAACGCTCGATCCGGCGGGCGCAAAGAGGCACGCCAAGGTGGTGTGCCGTTGCGGCTGCCAATTCGGCGTTCGCTGTGCCGCTGAGCAGAAGGAATTCGTTCATTTGCGTTGATACAGGCCGACCAATTCGACCTGTTCGATGATATGACCTTGCATTGCTTTTTCCAGTTGCGCTTTAGTCGGATTGTCGAGGGCGGGCAGCACCGCGTCCAGCGCATAGAGCTTGTGGAAGTAGCGATGGCGGCCGATCGGCGGACAGGGGCCACCGTAGCCGGTGCTCTTCCAGTCGTTAATGCCTTCGTGCGCGCCTTGCGGTAAGTCCTGCCGACGTATCCCTTGCGTCAAACCGGTCGTGCCCGGCGGAATGTTGTACAACACCCAGTGCACCCAGGTCCTCTGCGGTGCCGCGGGATCGGGCGCATCGGGATCATCGATTATCAGCGCCAGGCTTTTTGCGGCGGATGGTATGCCTGACCAGGATAGCGGAGGTGAAATGTTGGCGCCGTCGCAGGTGTGGATCGCCGGAATGCTGGCGCCGGCGTCAAATGCTGTTGAAGTGAGAGACAGATTCATCGTCGCTCCGTCCTTTCCAGGTCCGGCAAGTGCTGCCGCGGCAACAAGCCATACACCGAACTGGTCCGATCGCCGAATCAGTTTATTTGAGTGTTTCATCGATCCATGCCGCAGTGAATCGGCTAGTGCACCGGCAGCGAATGGATGATCTTGTTTTTGAATTCTTCCCACTCGGTGGCGCCCCATATTTCGGAATGGGCGCGGCCAAAGGTGCGTATCAACGTCGATACCTTCAGCGCTGAAGCGAAATCGGTGGCCGTAAAAATATCCAGATAATCATACGGCCCTGACAATACATAATTGTGCAGCCATTTCACGTCCGGGCATTCCCGACTGATACGTTCGACTGCCCGCTTTTCAAAATCTTCCAGGGCGGCCGGCGACTTCAATGCTTCCGGTGACAGGCGAGTGAGCAGAACGAACGTTTGCATGATGGTTTCTCCTGTAGCGCGTTGATCGGTTAGGCATGGCACTGCCGGAATTCGATTTAAAGATAAATCGGCCTATCCGACTTCGAGAATAGCGGCGATATTGCGCGCTATTTGCCGATCAGGCATGCACCATGCGTTTTCTCAAAATTACAAGAAGAAAGCCATTGAAAAGAGGCGATTTGTCATCAGCTCTCGAAACGTTTGCTACACCATGCCTAATATCCGGCCGATTTCGGCGATATAGGGGCTGTCCTTCAACACTTCCCCTTCCACCGTTGCCGCCATTTTTTGGAGAGCAGAGCGAATCGTATGCAGCCCGTCTACGATCCACCCCTCTTTCGTTTTCGGTGACTTCAATACGTTCTTGAGTGTTTCGATTTCTTCTTTCAGGTCCTGCAACTCGGGAGTATCTTCGGGAGCGTTTGCCAGCTCCTGCTCCAGATCAGAGATAAGACGATTAATTCGCTCAAGATTGAATTCTTGATGGCGGGTTGCCGGAGGAGCGGTATTTTTCTCCGTGGATGTCATGACTATTTCCGTCGTCTTGTTGGAGAGGAAATCGATCGCATGATTTGTCGCGTAACTATCTCATTTCATATAGAAATTTTGATCGGATTCATTGGCAAATGTTCCAGCCGAAAGCGGCGTTAGATAAAGATCAGGAGAATCACCATGCCAATCAACGAATGCTGCAACATCGGAGTCGTCTGTTGCGAGGCCGATGCCTCCATTTTTGACGTGGCCGCGTTGATGCGCAAGCATCATGTCGGCGATGTGATCGTGGTGGAAGAAAAGGACGCGAAGCGCACGCCGATCGGTATTGTGACCGATCGCGATATCGTGATTGAAACCATCGCTCTGCAGATGGATGTGAATACGTTTACGGCAAGCGATCTCATGAGCACGCCTATCGCGACGGTTCGCGAGGATGAGGGTTTTGTTGAAACATTACGCCTCATGCGCACGCACAAGGTGCGCAGAATGCCGGTTGTCACGGCCGGTGGTACGCTGTTCGGGATTGTTACCGCCGACGATATCATCAATTTTCTGGCGATGGAGTTGGCAATGATAACGGGCACGATTATCGAACAGCCGGTGCGGGAAGGGCGGTTACGTAAATAGCCCGTATGCAACCCTCCGCGCTGGTTGAGAAAATCGGCGGCAGGTATTCCGACGAGCTGGGTATTGATCTATCCCGCGGCAAGCCCGCCGAAATCTATAAATGGTTTCTTGCGTCCGTTCTGTTTGGTGCAAGGATCTCGGGAGTAATCGCGGAAAATACCTATTGGGAGTTCAAGCGCGCCGGCCTCCTGTCCCCGCGCAAGATACTCGATGCGGGCTGGGACAAGTTGGTCGAAATTCTTGATCGCGGCGGTTATGTCAGATACGACTTCAAGACCGCGACCAAGCTGCTGGACGTCAACCGCACGCTGGTGCAGCAATATAAGGGTAATTTGAATATGCTGCATGCCGGTGCCAGGGACGCTGCCGATCTGGAGCAACGCCTCAAAAATCTCGGCAAAGGCATCGGCGAAATAACGGTCAATATTTTTCTGCGTGAACTACGCGGCATATGGACGCTGGCCGCTCCTCTTCCCACTGAGCAGGTAGTACACGCGGCAAAGGATCTTGGCTTTATTCCCGACGACATGCATGACCGAATGCGAATCCTGGAAATGTTAGAAGACGCGTGGCGTGCGGACAGGATGAGAACCAAGGAATTTACTGATTTCGAGGCCGCCCTGGTGAGAGCTGGAGCGGCTTTGCGCAAGAAAGGCACGACGATCGGGGCATGCGGCAGTCATTGATCTTTTGTCGGGTGCAGACGCAACAGCCCTTCATGATGGCATGACTGACTTGGGTCGTCCTACGCGGCGGGCATCCGACATTGATGCGTCCGCGGACAGAGTCTGTCCCGTTGCGCTGAGAGAGGCGGCGATGGGATTGCCATCACCGCCTTGCGCACAGAAATTCGCGGAGTTAGGTGCATTCACGCAGCATTGATTTGATTCCACGAACGGCCTGTCGAATACGTGCCTCATTTTCAATCAGCGCGAATCGGACATACTCATCGCCATACTCGCCAAATCCGATTCCAGGTGAAACACTCACTTTGGCCTGTTGTAACAGCTGCTTTGAGAATTCCAGAGAACCGAGATGACGATAGGCGTCTGGAATGCGCGCCCAAATGTACATTGATGCCTTGGGAATGTCGACTGCCCAGCCTGCATCGTGCAGGCCTTTTACTAGCACATCGCGCCGACTCTGGTATTTTGCGCAAATATCCCGCACACAGGACTGATCGCCTTCGAGTGCGGCAATCGCAGCGACCTGCACAGGGGTAAAACTGCCGTAGTCATGATAACTTTTGATGCGCGCCAGAGCGGCGATCAAATCCTTGTTTCCCACCATGAATCCAATTCGCCAGCCAGCCATGTTGTAACTTTTCGACAGAGTGAAAGACTCGACGGCCACATCTCGGGCTCCGGGTACCTGCATGATGGAAGGCGCCTTCCATCCGTCGAATACGATGTCCGCATAAGCAAGATCGTGGACTATCAGGATATTGTGCTCTTTGGCCACTCGGACGACGCGCTCGAAAAACTCGAGTTCCACGCATTGCGTAGTCGGATTTGCCGGAAATCCCAAAATCATCATTTTGGGTTTCGGATAGCTGTCACGTATCGCCTGTTCCAGCTCGTTAAAAAAATCTACGCCTGGCCCCATACGTACCGACCGGATATCCGCGCCTGCGATCACAGCGCCATAGATATGAATCGGATAGCTTGGATTCGGTACAAGCACCGTATCTCCGCGATCCAACGTGGCCAGCATCAGATGTGCAAGGCCTTCCTTGGAGCCTATTGTTACAATCGCTTCGCTATCCGGGTCGAGACTTACGTCATACCGATCTTCGTACCAATGCGTAATTGCGCGACGTAGTCTTGGAATACCTTTGGAGGATGAGTAACCGTGCGTGTCGGGACGTTGCGCGGCCTCAAGGAGCTTTTGGACGACATGCGCCGGTGTCGCTCCGTCAGGGTTTCCCATCGATAAATCGACAATATCTTCACCTCGCCGGCGAGCTGCCATCTTTAGTTCGGCAGTGATATTGAAAACATAAGGGGGAAGGCGATCGATGCGCGGAAAGCTCCGCGCGGCTTTGGACTGAGACATATTTTCCTTTACGTAAGCGCCCGGAACCGTCCGAGCGACGTTGGAACTGATAGCTCTAGGTATGTAGAGAAATGTTCCACAGTCGATTCTAGTTGAATATTGCTATACATGCGATTGATCGATGCCGCACGTAAGAAGACCGCTGCTGTTGAGAACGTCTTGGGTCAGATCTACGTCCTCCTGAACACGCGTCGGTTCAGCATAGCGTGAGCGAAGACTGACCGAGTCCATGAGCTTGACGGCATCGCGGTGCTTCAGGCATCGGATGCGCAAGCCATTGTGCCGGATGAACAATTACATGCCGCCGTCGTTCTCGTTTCGGAGTTTCGAATCCTCGCACGCGACGTGCATCCAGATACATGGAGTATTTTTCGAAAGCAGTTGCTTTGGATAAAAAAGCACCTCAAATGCATCTCCCCAAAAAAACGTGGATGTAGGTGCACGACACGAATCAGAAAACCCGCGTTCTCACCGGGAGAAGCGTGGGTTTTTGGATTCTATAGAACGTTATGGAGTCATTTTTTGGTCCCGCCGACAGGAATCGAACCTGTATCTAGCGCTTAGGAGGCACTCGTTCTATCCATTGAACTACGGCGAGACGCGCGGGATGCGGGCGCAGGAAATTGCGCCGCGCCCGAGATTATAGCCGAGACCGTCGCCGGAAATAACTGTCTGTCTGCCGCAGTCGGTACAATGCGTGCTTCATTTTCTTATTTGCGGTTGCGCGTTCTGCGCGAATCCGGCACTCATCGCTTATATGGCAGTCATTTCTCTTACTAACGCGCAGCTCGCTTTCGGACATGTTGCCCTTCTCGATCACGCTGAATTTTCTCTCGAATCCGCAGAGCGTGTCGGCCTGATCGGCCGCAACGGCACGGGAAAATCGTCGCTGCTGAAAATCATCGCCGGCCTGTCGAAACTCGACGATGGCTTGCTCGTGACGCAGCAAGGTATCAAGATTTCCTACGTACAGCAAGAACCGCAATTCGTGGAGGAGATGACGGTATTCGACGCCGTCGCCGCCGGTATGGGCACGCTGCAGCAGATGCTGGTCGAGTACAACGACCTGGCTGGGCAGTTGGGCGGGCAGGACGACGACGCGATCATGGAGCGCATGCATGCGTTGCAGGTTGCACTCGACGCGGCAGATGCGTGGAACTTGACCAATCGTGTCGAAACCATACTGGCGCGTCTGAACCTCGACAAGAACGCGCGCATGGGCACACTGTCGGGAGGTACGCAGAAACGCGTCGCGCTCGGATGTGCATTGGTCGGCGCACCTGATGTGCTGCTGCTGGACGAACCGACCAACCACCTCGACTTTACTTCCATTCTGTGGCTGGAGGGACTGTTGCGCGATTACAAGGGTAGCATCCTGTTCATCACGCACGACCGCTCGTTTCTCGATAACGTCGCAACGCGTATTGTCGAACTCGATCGCGGACGGTTGTTATCGTTTCCCGGCAATTTCAGTGCGTACCAGACGCGCAAGGCGGAGCAGCTGGAAGTCGAAGCGATCGAGAATGCCAAGTTCGACAAGTTCCTGGCGCAGGAGGAAGTGTGGATACGCAAGGGCGTCGAAGCGCGCCGTACGCGCAACGAGGGCCGCGTCAAGCGCCTCGAAGAGTTGCGCCGCACACGCAATATGCGTCGCGATCAGCAGGGGCAAGTCAAGCTCGATGTATCTGCGGGGGAACGTTCCGGCAAGATCGTCGCGGAACTGCTCGACATCGACAAGCGCTATGGCGACAAGACAATCGTGCGTGACTTCAGCGCGACGATCCTGCGCGGCGACAAGGTAGGTTTGATTGGTCCGAACGGCGCCGGCAAGACCACGCTGCTCAAACTGATCCTGGGCGAGGAGCAGCCAGATGCCGGTGCGGTAAAGCAAGGCGCGCGCTTGCAGGTCGCGTATTTCGACCAGATGCGCGCGCAGCTAAACGAGGAGGCGAGTCTCGCCGAGACGATCTCGCCGGGCAGCGACTGGGTCGAAATCAACGGCCAGCGCAAGCATGTGATGACCTATCTGGGCGATTTTCTATTCGCGCCCGAGCGAGCGCGTTCGCCGGTCAAATCCCTATCGGGCGGCGAGCGCAATCGCCTGCTGCTCGCGCGACTGTTCGCCAAGCCAGCCAATGTGCTGGTGCTCGACGAACCGACCAACGATCTCGATATCGATACGCTGGAATTGCTGGAGGAGTTGCTCGAAGAGTATAGCGGCACGGTTTTCCTCGTCAGCCACGACCGCATGTTCCTCGACAATGTCGTCACGCAGGTGATCGTTGCCGAAGGCAATGGATTATGGCGCGAGTATGTGGGCGGCTACACCGATTGGGAGCGAGTACGTGCGACCGCTGCACCGGCACCGGTCAAGCAGGGCAGAGCCGATGGCAAGCCGGTGATAAAAGAGGCATCCCCCGCAGCGGCAAAGCCGAAGAAACTCAGCTACAAGGAACAGCGCGAACTGGAAACCTTGCCCGCCTTGATCGCCGATCTGGAGATCGAGCAGAAAGCAATTTCGGAGCAACTGGCGGACCCGGATCTTTATCGGCAGCGGCCGGAAGAGGTACAGCGGCTAAATGAACGTTTTGCCGAACTTGACGAGCTGCTGCTGGAAAATCTGGAAAAATGGGAAGCGATCGAAGCGAAGGCAAAGGGCTAGGGCCTGTGCATTTTCAATTCAGGCGCCGGCTTGCGTCACGCAATTCAGGCAGTTTGCCACGCAATATTTCTGCGTCCGGTGCATGCGGCCGCTCGGCCAGATAGGCTTCCAGATCTTGCAGCGCCGCTTGCGGGCACTCCAAGTTCGCATAGGCGAGGCCGCGGTCGCGGCGTTCGGTGATTTCGTCCGGCAGCAGGATCAGCAGGCGTTGCTGCACGCCCAACACCCTCTGCCAGTGCATGTGTTCGACGAATAGGGCTTTCAGGTTGCGCAGCATGCGCACCAGGATTTCGCGCGGATGCGCCGCGTGCAGGTAGTAAGACAACGGTATCGCGCCCGGATAGCTCTGCTGTTCAAAGTAGGGTTCCAGCCGCTCTTCCAGTTCCTCGCGCGACAGGCTGGCGCCGTTGAACGGATCGAGCACGATGTCGCCCGACTGCACCGATAGCTTCATCAGGAAATGGCCGGGAAAGGAAATACCCTTTACGTTCAAGCCGATCTGCTGTGCCAGTTCCATGTACAGCACCGCCAGCGAAATCGGAATGCCGCGGCGAGTACTGATGACGCGATGCAGGTAGCTGTTATCGGGATCGTAATAGTCGTTGACGTTGCCGGCGAAGCCGAGCTCGCGATAGAAAAAGTGATTCAGCAGCCGCAGCTTCTGCACGTTGGACGCATCCGATGCCAGCCGTCGTTGCAGTTTGGCGGCAAGAATGTCGACCTCAGCCTGCGTAGCTCCCAGGTCCAGTTGCGGATCGACGTCCTGCGCAATAGCCACTGCCGCTTCGAATAACGGAATGGAGTCGTCTTGCTGGACCAGCGACGCAAAGTAATCGAGAGATTTGATCACCATACAATGACCATCATAAACCATGCGGTCGCCAATAAAAGGGCAGGATGGAAATGGGTGGAAATTCGTCCGCGCTCAGGCCGCGACGCGCTTGAAGTCGCGAAAGCGGAAGCCCATGGCCAGCAGCGCGCCGAAATAACTTGTTCCGCAGGCAAGCATCACCAGGGTCAGCGCCCCGATGCGTTGTAGCGGATGCGCCTGCAGCGCCAGCCAGTTGAAATGCTCGGCGGTCCACAATGCGACTCCCGCCAGCAAAAACAGCGCACCGGTCAGCTTGACCAGGAACAGGCCCCAGCCACGGTGTGCAGAATAGATGCCCCGGCGGTGCAAACCCCAGTACAGGAATCCGGCGTTCAGGCAGGCACCGATGCCTACCGATAAGGCCAGCCCGGCATGCGCAATCCAAGGCACGAATAACAGGTTCATCAGCTGCGTCGCCACCAGAACGACGATCGCGATCTTGACCGGCGTTCGGATATCCTGCTTTGCATAGAAACCGGGAGCGAGAATCTTTACCACGATCAGTCCGATCAGCCCGACGCCATAGGCGATCAGCGCGCGCCCCGTCATCGTTACCGACTGCGTGTCGAATTTCCCATAATGAAACAAGGTCGTGGTAAGCGGCTCGGACAGCGTGACGAGACCGACCGCCGATGGAAGCGCGATCAGAAAAGTCAGCCGCAGCCCCCAGTCGAGCAAGGACGAATACTCCGCGTGATTACCGTCCGCGTGCGCTTTCGAAAGGCTTGGCAGCAGAACCGTACCGAGCGCCACGCCGAGTAATGCGGTTGGAAACTCCATCAGGCGATCGGCATAGGTCAGCCAGGACACGCTGCCGCTGGCCAGATGGGACGCGATATTGGTGTTGATGATGATGCTGATCTGCGCAACGGAGACCGCGACAATCGCCGGCACCATTTGCCGAAGCACGCGTCGCACACCCGGATCACCGAGCGCGAATTTCGGATTGAGTCCGATGCGCGGCAGCATTCCCAGTTTGTAGAGCGCCGGAATCTGGATTGCGACCTGCAGAATGCCGCCCAGCACGACCCCCAAGGCGAGCGCGTATACTGGCTGCTGCAGAAGGGGCGCAACGAACAGCGAGGCCACGATGAACGACAAATTGAGCAGGACCGGAGTGAACGCCGGAACGCGAAATTGTCGCCAAGTGTTCAGGATGCCGCCGGCCAGAGCAACGAATGCCATGAAGCCGATGTAGGGAAACATGACTCGCGTCATGACGACGGACATCGTAAAGACTTCCGGCGCGGATTGAAGGCCGGTGGCGACCAAATAGACAATCGCCGGCGCCGCCGCGATGCCAGCGATGCAGGTCAGCAGCAGCGCCCATATGAGCACGGTGGCAACATGATCGACCAGTTCCTTGGTGGCGGCTTCGCCTTTCTGGTTTTTGTATTCGGCCAGGATGGGCACAAAGGCTTGCGAAAAGGCGCCTTCCGCGAACAGCCGGCGCAGAAGATTGGGAATACGGAAGGCAATGTTGAATGCGTCGGTATACGCGGACGCGCCGAATGCGCGGGCGATCAGGAGTTCACGCAGCAGCCCCGTCACGCGGGACAGCATAGTCATGCCGGAGACGGTGGCAAGCGTTTTATGCAGATTCATGGTGCGCAATTATAGCCGCTGACTACCGCCCGTCTTATTGGCTGTGGCTTTGAACGGCTTGCAGGGAATCGGCCAAGAAAACGCGCACCCGCTTGTTCATTTTCTAAAAAAAAGTTATAATCCGCAGCTTTACAGAATTCTGTCTCGCAATCCGCGAACGCAGCCCGATTTCGATTTAGGAAACATTCATGGCAAATACCGCACAAGCGCGCAAACGTGCTCGTCAAGCAGTCAAGCAAAACGCACACAACTCCAGCCAGCGTTCGACGCTGCGCACGGCGATCAAGGCCGTCCGCAAGGCAATCGAAGCCGGTGACAAGGCAGCGGCTTCGCAAGTATTCCAGTCTTCCGTCTCGACGCTCGACCGTATCGCTGACAAGAAGATCATCCACAAGAACAAGGCAGCTCGCCACAAGAGCCGTCTGGCCGCTGCCCTGAAGGCGCTGGCTTAAGGCCAGTCCCGCGGCGACCGCTGGTCGCCAGAATGACAAGCTGATCAAAAACCCGCGTAACGCACGTTACACGGGTTTTTGTCGTTTGCAGAACGGCATGGAAACAGCGGTTTGTATTCGCGTGCGTTGTGCGCCTGATGCGAAGCCGGTCGCTCCGTTTCCTGCCGTCAGCGCGGCAAACCTTCGATGACGCTTCCCGGTTTGATGTTCTTCTTCCGGAACCAATCGAGGTTCATTTCCAGCGCGTAGCGAACTGGCTTCCTCGCACAGTGCGAGTCGGTGGTTTGTGGCTGCATATCCTCGATATTCACGATTTTTCCGCTTTCGTCGATGAAGGCCACCGACAAGGGAATGAAAGTATTTTTCATCCACATGCATACGGCAGCCGGTGTCTCGAACAAGAACACCATGCCTTCGTTCGGCCCCATCTTGTCGCGATACATCAACCCTTTCTGGCGCTCGGCGTCCTTCGCCGCCACCTCGGCCTTAATCAGATGAATCCCGGCAGTAAGCGAAACCACCGGAAATCTCGCGGTTTGCTGGCTGAATGCGGAACAGACAGGGAGGGCAAGGACGGCGGCAAGCAATGCCGGCACGGAAAGCCTGGAAATCATCTGGATATCTGTCGAATGAGAATAAAGCGAAGCTTAGCCTATAAAGCGAAAAGGGTGGCAGGCTGGTCTTGTGTGAAATCGTTGCGCAGGCTGTTTCGGCGCGAGGGTGCGCGACCTTGATAAATTGCTATTCAAATAGCATGGGCAGTCAATAAAAAAGGCAGGCCGCGCCTGCCTTTTTTATTGAAACTGAAGCCTTGATTACTTGGAAGCTTCCGCAGCGGCAGCAGCCTTCTTGGCTTTCTTTGCCTTCTTGGCTTTCTTTGCTTTCGGAGCGGATGCTTCCGCCGATGCTGCAGCAGCAGGAGCGGAGGCAGCAGCGGATGCGGAAGCGGGGGCAGCCATATGGCTGGCGGCGAAGGAGGAAGCGGCGAACAGACCAGCGACGAGAGCAGCGATCAGGTTTTTCATTTTTAGCCCTTCAAATTAACATGTTAATAAAACAGCGATTCTGGTGAATCAATGAGAATAACGAAAGGCAACGGCATTGGTTGACAGCACTGGACCAAGAAGTCGTAAATTTCAGGGAATCGCACATGCCGCCATTGTCAGTATCGCGAGCACACCGATTTTCCGGCACGGGCCTGACTACATGGACCACGGCCAAATTGCGCCTGTCGTGTCCTTATTGCTATGATCGCCCATCTTTGGATGTTCCCTGCAAGCTACTCTTCGTGGATTCTGGATGCTATCTCGTTTTCCGTTCGTGCTAGGCCTCGTCTTGTTCTGCACTGTCGTCAGCGCAGCACCTTATGTCCCGACATCGGACGCCGCAGTGCTGGAGCGCTTGCCTTTCAAGCCGAACGATCCGGTCGCGCGCGAACTGGCGCAGCTGCGCGCCAGCTTGCAGCGCAATCCGCATGATCTGGAGGTCGCCGTCACGCTTGCCCGACGCTATTACGAGCTGGTGTCGGAAGAGGGTGATCCGCGCTATCTGGGTTATGCGCAAGCGGCGCTCGCCCCTTGGTGGGATATGCCGACACCGCCGGAGGATGTGCAGGTTCTGCGCGCCAGCCTGCGCCAATTTCGCCATGACTTCGACGGCTCGGTCAGCGACCTGACGCAAGTCATCGAGCGCGATCCGCGGAATGCGCAGGCGCTGTCGCTGCGTGCCATCATCCACGTCGTGCAGGCGCGCTATGCGCAGGGAAAAGCCGACTGCCAGGCACTGCGGCAAGTCGGCGATCCCTTGATCGGTTTCGGCTGTGAGGCGATGGTCGACGGCTTGACCGGCAAGGCGGCGCCGGCCTATCAGGCGCTGGATAGTGCGGTCGCACAAGCTCCGCATCTCATGCCTGGCAAGAAACTCTGGCTGGAAGTCCGGTTGGCGGAACTGGCGCAGCGGCTGGGCCGCCAACAGGACGCCGAAGCGCATTTCAGGCGGGCGCTTGCACTTGGAATTACCGATACGTTCCTGCTGGCCGCCTATGCTGACTTCTTGCTGGAGCAGCAGCGCCACGCCGATGTGGTCGCGCTGCTCAAGGACAAATCCCGTTCCGACGTGCTGCTGTTGCGCTTGGTCTTTGCCGAACGGATTCTGAAGCTGCCGACGGCAAAGGAGCGCGAGGCAGTTTTGGCCGCCCGCTACGCCGCAGCGCAAATGCGCGGCGAAACGGTGCACCAAGGGGAAGAAGCGCGCTTTGCGCTGCAGGTGCAGCAGGACCCGGGCAAGGCGCTGGCGCTGGCACGGGAAAACTGGAAGGTGCAGCGCGAGCCGCGCGACGCGCAAATCTTCCTGGAAGCTGCACTGGCGATGAAGGATCCGGCCGCCGCGCAGCCGGTGCTGCAATGGCTGGATGAAAGCCACATCGAAGACCGTCATTTGATCGACCTCGGACAACAGTTGAAGGGAGCACGCCGATGAAGAAGCGCCTGCTCCTGCTTTGCATTTGTTTTTTCCATGCGTTGAATGCGTACGCGCACAAGCCTAGCGATAGCTACCTCACGCTGGCCGTCAATGGCGGCATGGTCGCCGGCCAATGGGACATCGCACTACGCGATCTCGACTTTGCCATCGGTCTCGATAGCAACGGCGATGCCGACATCACTTGGGGGGAAGTGCGCGCGAAGCACAAGGAAATCGCCGCTTACGCACTGTCGCGCCTGCAATTGTCGACCGCGGGCAAGAGCTGTCCGACCAGAATGCTCGAACATCTGATCGACGACCATACCGATGGCGCATATGCGGTGCTGCGTTTCGAAGCCGACTGCGGTCAGCCGTTCGACACGCTGCAGGCGCGCTATGCGCTGTTCTTCGATATCGATCCACAGCACAAGGGCTTGCTGCGGCTGGAATATAAGGGTTATTCCAGTACCGGAGTGTTCAGCCCGGATAAAGCAATCCAGCAATTCACTCTGAGCAAGCCCGGCAGGCTTTCCCAATTTGTCGATTATTTCCGCGAAGGCGTGTGGCATATCTGGATCGGCTTCGACCATATCCTGTTCCTGCTGGCGCTGCTGCTGCCGGCCGTGGCATTCCGCAACAGGCAAGCGTGGCAGGCGGTCGATGGGTTCAAGCCGGTATTCCTGAGTGTGCTGAAGATTGTGACCGCATTCACCGTTGCGCATTCGATTACGCTGTCGCTCGCGACCCTGGGCGTGATCAGTCTGCCGTCGCGCTGGGTCGAGTCGACCATCGCGGCATCGGTGGTGATTGCCGCATTGAACAACGTGTTTCCGATTTTTCGCGAGCGACGCTGGGCGATGGCGTTCGCCTTCGGTCTGATTCACGGATTCGGATTCGCCAGCGTGTTGTCCGATCTCGGACTGCCGCAAGACGCATTAATTCTCGCGCTGGTGGGTTTCAATATCGGTGTCGAAGCGGGGCAACTGGCGATCGTCGCGCTGTTCCTGCCATTGGCGTACCTGCTGCGTCACACCGTCCTCTATCGCCGTATTATTCTGCTCTGCGGTTCGCTACTCATTGCCGCATTGGCGGCGATATGGCTGGTCGAGAGGGCGTTCGACATGAAGCTGTTGCCGTTTTGAACGCGCTCAGCGAAGTTCTTCCGTCGATACCTCGCGCCACTCGCCCGGCCATAGGGGATGCGTTGCCAGCGAAAACGGGCCGATCGCAATCCGCACCAACCGCAGCGTCGGCAGGCCGACCGCCGCCGTCATGCGGCGTACCTGACGATTCTTGCCTTCCGAAAGCGTGATCGCCAGCCAGGACGTCGGCTGGTTCGCGCGTTGCCGGATCGGCGGCTCGCGCTCCCACAGCCAGGCGGGTGGTTCGATCTGTTTGACCTGGCAATGTTGTGTCACAAAATCCCCCAGATCCAGTGGTCGCTGCAGCCGCTCCAGTTGCTGGCTGTCGGGTGTGCCTTCCACTTGGGCAATATATGTTTTCGGCTGTTTGCTGTCCGGATGGCTGATTCTGTGTTGAAGCCGGCCGTCATCGGTCAATAGTAATAAGCCTTCGCTATCCGCATCCAAGCGGCCGGCCGGATAAATCCCGGGAATGTTCAGAAAATCGGCAAGAGTCTGCTTGCCTGCGCTGCCGGAAAACTGACACATTACCTGGAACGGTTTGTTGAAGAGAATTAGCGGCATGCGGTGGATGAGGAATGCGGCCCGGCGCAGATGGATTGAACGAGCGCCTTATTTTACGCTTTGAATAGGCGTGGTTTAGGAGCTAATCTGGTAGGCGCGAGGCGCGTGAGCTCGACTTTTCCAGGAAAAACACGCCCGGACGCGTCAATCGGCAAGACGGAAATCGACATGCTTGCCATTCTTGCACCAGCGTTGACCGCCGTAAAAACTATGGCATCCAGTAAAATAGTAGTGCATAATACGAAACGCAGTCTTATGTCTTATATAAGACAGAAATTCCGCTTTAAAGCAAAACTTTAAAGCCAGATACGATCCCTCTTTTTCTCCTAACCCCCGGAGCCTACGATGTATCAACATATCAAAGTGCCTGCCGACGGCAAAAAAATTACCGTCAACGCCGACTTCTCGTTGAATGTTCCTGATAACCCGATCATTCCTTATCTGGAAGGCGACGGCACCGGCGTGGATATCAGCCCGGTCATGATCAAGGTGGTTGATGCGGCCGTTGCGAAGGCCTATGGCGGCAAGCGCAAGATCAGCTGGATGGAAATCTTCGCCGGCGAGAAATCGACCAATGTCTACGGCCCGGATGTCTGGCTGCCGGAAGAAACCCTGCAGGTGTTGAAAGACTATGTTGTTTCCATCAAGGGCCCGTTGACCACACCGGTCGGCGGTGGCATCCGCTCGCTGAACGTTGCGCTGCGTCAGGAGCTCGACCTCTATGTTTGCCTGCGCCCAGTCCGCTATTTCAAGGGCGTGCCGTCGCCGGTGCGCGAGCCGGAGAAGACCGACATGGTGATCTTCCGCGAAAATTCGGAAGACATTTACGCCGGTATCGAATGGCAGGAAGGCTCGGACGGCGCGAAAAAGCTGATCGACTTCCTGGTCAAGGAAATGGGCGTCAAGAAGATTCGCTTCCCGGCGACGTCCGGCATCGGCGTCAAGCCGGTATCGCGCGAAGGCACCGAGCGCCTGATGCGCAAGGCGATCCAGTATGCGATCGACAATGACAAGCCGTCCGTGACGATTGTCCATAAAGGCAACATCATGAAGTACACCGAAGGCGGCTTCCGCGACTGGGCGTACGCATTGGCGCAAAAGGAATTCGGCGCCGAGCTGATCGACGGCGGCCCGTGGTGCAAGTTCAAGAATCCGAAGACCGGCAAGGAAATCACGGTCAAGGATTCGATTGCCGACGCCTTCCTGCAGCAGATCCTGTTGCGCCCGAACGAATACAGCGTGATCGCCACGCTGAATCTGAACGGCGACTACATCTCCGACGCGCTGGCTGCGCAAGTCGGCGGCATCGGCATCGCGCCGGGCGCCAACCTGTCCGATTCCGTGGCGATGTTCGAAGCGACCCACGGCACGGCACCGAAGTATGCTGGCAAGGACTATGTGAACCCGGGTTCGCTGATCCTGTCCGCGGAAATGATGTTGCGTCACATGGGCTGGGCCGAAGCCGCCGACCTGATCATCACCTCGATGGAGAAATCCATCACCTCGAAGAAAGTAACCTACGACTTCGCCCGCCTGATGGACGGCGCGACGCAGGTGTCCTGCTCGGGCTTTGGTGAAGTCATGATCTCGAACATGTAATTCATCGCCGCAAAAAGGAAAGGCCGGATTAGTCCGGCCTTTTTTATTGGCTGCACGGATTACTTGATCTGCGTTTGCTCAAGCGCAAATCGGATCAGGTCGGCTTGCCCCTCGATACCCAACTTGCGTTTGATATTCAGGCGATGTGTTTCGATAGTACGTACGCTGAGATTCATGTCGCGCGCGATGTGCTTGTTCGATTTGCCGGTGGCAATACACTGCAGCACTTCCCGCTCGCGCGGCGTCAGGAGCAGTGCGGGCGGCATCGGCCGTGATAATTGCTTGGCCAGTCCGGCACTGTAATAGATTCCGCCGGACATGACCGTATCGATGGCGGTAATGATATCCATTGCCGGCGCGTCCTTCAGCACGTAGCCGCGTGCCCCCGCCTGGATTGCCTGCATGACGTATTCCGCCTTGTCGTGCATGCTGAGCATCAACACTGCGATCTCGGGATATAAAGTATTGAAGCGGCCGGTCAGTTCAATGCCATTCATGCCCGAGAGATTTATGTCCATCAGCGCAAGATCAATCGCATGAGTCGCCGCCTGTTGCAACGCTTCGCCAGCATTTCCGGCCTCCGCCACCACGGCGAAATGTGGGATGGTTTCCAGGCGTGCACGCAGCCCATCACGTACCAGCGGGTGATCGTCGATCAGAAGAATATGGACATATGGTTGATTCAACATAGCGATTCACACTCGAGGTAGGGTTGTTATTACTTGGGTTCCGTCGGATGAAGAGGTCAGCTCCAGTGTGCCGCCGATCGCATCCACGCGCTCGTGCATGTTACGCAGGCCGATGCCGCGTTTGGGATGCTGCGCGATGCCGGCTACATCGAAGCCGATTCCGTTGTCCGAGATGAAAAGCTTGACGTCGTTCCTGCAGCCGACGAGGCGTACGCTCACCAGCGATGCATTCGCATGGCGCTTGATGTTGGTGAGCGCCTCCTGCGCAATGCGAAACAATACCGTATTGGCAACGTCCGGCAATTTGTCGACCGGGCCTTCGGACTGAAAATCGGTCGCAATCGCAGTATGCTCGTTGAATTCGCGCATCAGATGCTCAAGTGCCGTGGCGAGGCCGAGATCGTCAAGCAATGCCGGTCTCAAATCGTGCGAAATGCGCCGAACTTCGCCCAGTACATCGTTGAGCTGGCCTGCGGCGCGGTCGAACGATGCGCGTGCCATGTCCGGCTGCGCCGCATGGGACGCCAGTTTGGCGATACCGGACTCCACTTGCAACTTGATCGATACCAGCCATTGGCTGATGCCGTCATGCAGGTCGCGTGACAACCGGGCACGTTCTTCCTCCTGCGAGCGCACCACGTGCTGGGTAAGCACGCGCAGCTTGGCGTCGGCGACGCGGTATTCGCTGATATTCAGGGCCAGCCCGGACAGCGCGATAATCAGCGCGCTCGCAATCGCGATCAGCGTAATCCACAGCATGGTGCTCTGGATATTGCCGGAGATCTGCGCGTCGATCTTGGTCAGGGCGCTGTCCACGTCATCCAGGTAAAGGCCGGTGCCCAGCATCCAGCCCCAGCGTTCCAGCATCACCACATAACCTAGCTTGGGGACGACCTTCTGAGAGGACGGCTTTTGCCACAGATAGCGAACGAATCCGCCTCCCGCCTTCGCCTGCGCAATCAGGCGCTGAATGGTCGGATTGCCGCTGGCATCGCGCAAATCCCACAGGTTGCGTCCGACGAGTTGCGGCTGGCGAGGGTGCATCAAGTTCTTGCCGGTCAGGTCATACAGGAAAAAATAACCGTCGTCGCCATAGTCCAGTGTTGCCAGGATCGCTTTCGCTTCGTTCAGGGTGGCTTCGTCATGACGCCCGGACTCGTACAAGTGCGCTATCGAGCGCGAGGCGAGGGCGACATAGTGAGTCAGTTCCGCTTCCTTGCTCGCGAGGTAAGCGGCTTCGACCGATGCTCGTTGCTGGTGCGCCAGCAGCGTTGCCTGATAACGTACCGCCACGGCGATGGCAAACAGCGCGACGATGAGCGGCGTGATTGCGAGCAGGATGATCTTTTGGCGCAGTTTCATGAGGTGTTACTTTACAGCTATTTTCGTGTCCGACGGAGTGCAGAATTGTCGGCTGGCCGGCCTCAGTGAAGCACGGTTTTCAGCAGGCAGCGCAACGGGCAAAAAAAAACCCCGCGATGGCGGGGTTTTTCGTGCTCTTGCTAATCGTGGTGATTAGGGGGCTTGAATATTAGAAGCTTGCTTGCCTTTCGGGCCTTGCGTGACTTCGAACGAAACCTTTTGACCTTCTTTTAGGGTCTTGAAGCCGTTCATCTGGATTGCGGAAAAGTGGGCGAACAAATCTTCACCGCCGTCATCCGGAGTGATAAATCCGAAGCCTTTGGAATCGTTGAACCACTTGACGGTACCTGTTGCCATAAAAGCGTCTTTCAAATAATAACTAATCACACGAGCCGTAAAAGCAAGAAGCCTCGCGACACGCTGCCCCCTCTTATAACCTGCTCACTTCATATTGACAATACCACAATGCTTTATTTGTCAATAAATACCATTGTTCCTGCAAAAATTGTAAAAGTCAAGGCAGTTTTCTGCCGCTTTTTGACTTTTTACAAACCCCATGCGAAATAGAATTCTTGAATTCGACTGATCGGACATCATCTGCGAATTACGCGGAAAGGGCGTAATATCGGTGCATGTATGTATATGGAATATCCCTTACTTTCGCGAATAGCGCAAAGTTGAACGCTTTAGAATAAACGCATGGCAACTCAGCATGAAAACGGTACGGTACTTGCTAGGCAAGAGCAGAAGCTCAAACCGCCGCCGATGTATCAAGTCCTGCTATTAAATGACGACTATACGCCGATGGAATTTGTTGTTGCGATTATTCAGGAGTACTTTAACAAAGACCGAGAAACTGCGACGCAAATCATGCTCAAGGTTCATCGCGATGGAAAAGGTATGTGTGGCGTCTATCCTAAAGATATAGCGTCCACTAAAGTGGAGTTGGTTTTAACCCACGCTCGGAAAGCAGGGCATCCCCTGCAATGCGTGATGGAGGAAGCATGATTGCGCAGGAACTTGAAGTTAGTTTGCACATGGCTTTTGTCGAAGCCCGCCAGGCACGGCACGAGTTCATTACAGTCGAGCACTTGCTGCTGGCGCTGCTCGACAATCCGTCGGCAGCCGAAGTGTTGCGTGCGTGCGCAGTCAATATCGAAGATCTGCGCAAAACGCTGACCAATTTCATCAGCGACAACACGCCAACCGTGCCCGGCACCAGCGAGGTGGACACGCAGCCGACGCTCGGCTTCCAGCGTGTGATCCAGCGCGCGATCATGCACGTGCAATCCGCTTCCAACGGCAAGAAGGAAGTCACGGGAGCGAACGTGCTGGTGGCGATCTTCGGTGAAAAGGATTCGCATGCGGTGTACTACCTGCATCAGCAGGGCGTCACCCGGCTCGACGTTGTCAATTTCATCTCGCATGGCGTGCGGAAGGACCAGCAGGTCGATTCGCAGAAATCTCCGGAAGGGGCCGAGGACGCACAGGTCGAAGGCCAGCAAAAGGAAAGTCCGCTCGACCAGTTCACCCAGAATCTGAACAAGCTGGCAGCGGAAGGTAAGATCGATCCGCTGATCGGCCGCGAGTCCGAAGTGGAGCGCGTGATTCAGACACTGTGCCGCCGCCGCAAGAACAACCCGCTGCTGGTCGGCGAAGCCGGCGTTGGCAAGACCGCGATTGCGGAAGGCCTCGCATGGCGGGTGACGCAAGGCGATGTACCGGAAGTGCTGCAGAACGCCGTCGTATATTCGCTCGACATGGGCGCGCTGCTGGCCGGGACCAAGTATCGCGGCGATTTTGAACAGCGCCTGAAAGCGGTGCTCAAGCAGCTGCGCGACAATCCGCACGGCATCTTGTTCATCGATGAAATCCACACCATCATCGGTGCCGGCTCGGCCTCGGGCGGCACGCTGGATGCGTCCAATTTGCTGAAACCGGCGCTTTCCAGCGGCCAACTCAAGTGCATCGGGGCGACCACGTACACGGAATTCCGCGGCGTGTTCGAGAAGGATCATGCGCTGTCGCGCCGCTTCCAGAAGATCGACGTCAACGAGCCGACCGTAGAGCAGACGGTGCAGATCTTGCGCGGCCTGAAATCGCGTTTCGAAGAGCATCACGGCGTCAAGTATTCGTCGTCCGCGCTGACCTCCGCAGCGGAACTGGCGGCGCGCTTCATCAACGACCGCCATCTGCCGGACAAGGCAATCGACGTGATCGATGAAGCGGGCGCCGCGCAGCGCATTCTGCCGAAGTCAAAGCAGAAAAAGACCATCGGCAAATCCGAGATCGAAGACATCATCTCGAAGATTGCGCGCATTCCCCCGCAGTCGGTCAACCAAGATGATCGCACCAAGCTGCAGACCATCGACCGCGACCTGAAGAACGTGGTATTCGGTCAGGATCCGGCGATCGAAGCGCTGGGTTCCGCGATCAAGATGGCGCGTGCCGGCCTCGGCAAGACCGACAAGCCGATCGGTTCCTTCCTGTTCTCCGGTCCGACCGGCGTCGGCAAGACCGAGGTGGCAAAGCAGCTGGCGTTCATTCTCGGCATCGAGCTGATCCGTTTCGACATGTCGGAGTACATGGAACGCCATGCGGTCAGCCGCTTGATTGGTGCGCCTCCGGGTTACGTCGGTTTCGACCAGGGCGGTCTGCTGACCGAGGCGATTACCAAGAAGCCGCACGCGGTGCTGCTGCTCGATGAAATCGAGAAGGCGCATCCGGATATCTTCAATATTCTGTTGCAGGTAATGGACCACGGCACGCTGACCGACAACAACGGCCGCAAGGCTGACTTCCGCAACGTGATCATCATCATGACCACCAACGCGGGAGCGGAAAGCCTGCAGAAGCGCTCGATCGGTTTCACCGACAAGAAGGAAGCTGGCGACGAGATGGCGGATATCAAGCGCATGTTTACGCCGGAATTCCGCAATCGCCTGGATGCGACCATCAGCTTCAAGGCGCTCGACGAGGAAGTCATCCTGCGCGTGGTCGACAAGTTCCTGATGCAACTCGAGGAGCAACTGCACGAGAAGAAAGTGGAAGCGGTCTTCAGCGAAAACCTGCGCAAGTTCCTCGCGAAGAAGGGTTTCGATCCGCTGATGGGTGCACGTCCGATGTCGCGCCTGATCCAGGACATGATCCGCAAGGCGCTGGCCGACGAACTGCTGTTCGGCAGGCTCGTTTCCGGCGGTCGCGTGACGGTCGACCTGGACGAGAACGAGCAGATCAAACTCGACTTTGTCGAAGGCGATGCCTCGCCGCCGCCGGCTCCGGAAGAAACGCTGGAAGTTGAATAAGCCGATCCGGCTTCAAATGGCCCGAATCCATGCACATGGGTTCGGGCTTTTTATTTTGCGCAACGCCCTTATTGCGCCGGGCTGGTGATTGCCGTGTGAATCGCGTTGACGCTCTGGATCAATTCGCCGGAGAGTGGGATCGATAGCGCGTCGATATTCTCGCGCAACTGCTGCAACGTGGTTGCGCCGATGATCGTCGATGCGACGAACCAGCGCGTGTAGCACCATGCGAGCGCGAGCTGCGCCGGCGTCACGCCGTTGGCGCGCGCGAGCGTCGCATAACGCTTGCTTGCCTCGGCGACGGATGTGCGCAGATAGCGCGGACTCCAGCTCGGCGGAAAGATCGTCAGGCGTCCGTGCGCGTCCGGATTGTCCAGATACTTGGCGCTTAGCTGGCCGAATGCAAGCGGGCTATAGGCGAGCAGGCTGACGCGTTCGCGAAAACACACTTCATCCAGTCCGGTTTCGAAGCTGCGGTTGACCAGATTGTATGCATTCTGAATCGACACGATGCGTGGCAGGCCCCTGGCTTCGGCTTGCTTAATGAATTCGCAGACGCCCCACGGCGTTTCATTCGACACGCCGACGTGGCGGATCTTGCCGGCCTTGATGAGATCGCCGAGTACGGCCAGTGTGTCTTCAATCGCCGCATGCGACCGTTCCTTTTCCGGGTTGAAGGCGATCTGGCCGAAGATGGGCGCGTTGCGGCTGGGCCAGTGCAACTGGTAGAGATCGATGTAATCGGTTTGCAGGCGTTGCAGGCTGGCATCGACTGCTGCACGCAGATTCACTGCGTCGAAATCGCTGTGACCGTTGCGAATCCAGGCAATGCCGCGCGAAGGGCCGGCGGCTTTCGTGGCGAGGATGACGTCACGGCGCCTGCCGGACTTCTTGAGCCAGCTGCCGATGCAGCTTTCGGTGCGGCCTTGCGTTTCCGCCCGTGGCATGACCGGATACATCTCGGCGGTATCGATGAAGTTGATGCCGCGCTCGATCGCATAGTCGAGCTGGCTGTGCGCATCGGCTTCGGTGTTTTGTTCGCCGAAGGTCATGGTGCCTAGGCAAATCCTTGAAACAGACAGGTCGCTGGCGCCGAGCGTGATCTTTTCCATGAGCATCCGTAAAGTTGAAAGGCCTCGTCACCGGCGACAAGGCGTAGCGGAACTTTAACGTGATTTGCGCAAGGCTGCTGCGCACTCCTTGACCAGGGCCGGTCCGCGATAGATCAAGCCGGTGTATAGCTGTATGAGGGTGGCGCCGGCATTGATTTTTACCTGCGCGTCGGCACCGGAGAGAATGCCGCCGACGCCGATGATCGGCAGCGCGTTGCCGAGCTCTGCCTTCAACCCGCGGATCACGGTATTGGACAGCGCGAATACCGGTGCCCCCGACAACCCGCCGGCCTGCTCCGCATGTTGCATGCCTTTCACTGCATCGCGTGTGACGGTGGTATTGGTTGCGATCACCGCATCGATCCTGTGGCGCAGCAGCGCGGCCGCGATCGTTTTGATCTGTTCGGCATCGATATCCGGCGCGATTTTCAGAGCGATTGGCACATATCGCTTGTGGCGGTCGGCAAGACGCTGCTGCACTTCTTTCAGGCTCGCCAGCAGCGCGTCGAGTTCGGAGCCGCCCTGCAGTTGGCGCAGATTCTTGGTGTTCGGCGACGAAATGTTGACGGTGACATAGCTGGCATACGGATAGACTTTTTCCAGGCAATGCAGGTAATCGTCGACGGCGCGTTCGATCGGCGTATCGGCATTCTTGCCGATGTTCAAACCGAGTACGCCTTCCCTGTTCTGATAAAACCTCGATTTCTGCACATTCGCGACGAAGGCGTCGACGCCGCCGTTGTTGAAGCCCATGCGGTTAATGATGGCGTTGGCTTGCGGCAGACGGAACATGCGCGGCAGCGGATTCCCGGGTTGCGCGCGCGGCGTCACGGTGCCGACTTCGATGAAGCCGAAGCCCAGCGCCGCCAGGCCGTCGATGTACGCACCATCCTTGTCCAGTCCCGCGGCCAGTCCGACCGGGTTGGAGAAGACGATACCCATAACGGTGCGCGGATCGGCCTTCGGGCGCGCAATCATCCTGGTGAGACCGCAGTCGGCGGCACGCTTCAGCGACGGCAGCGTCAGGTTGTGTGCGGCTTCGGGATCAAGTGAAAACAGCAGGGGGCGGGCGAGGGCGTAGAGAATTTTGTCTGACATGAGAATGAAGAGTGAACGCTCGGCGAGCGCGAGCCGCCGCCGACGGCGCTATTTTACTCTTGCAGAATGTCAAGAACAGCGGCGCGGACGAGTTATAAATCAGAATGCCAATGTTCCCATTTGCCTTGCTGGAGCGCTTCCAGCGGCTGGAAATTGACCTTGTACGCCATCTTCTGGCTGTCATGTATCCAGTAGCCGAGATAGACATACGGCATGTCGAGATTCCTGGCCTGCTCGATTTGCCATAGCACGTTGTAGGTGCCGTAGGAGGCGCCGGCCACGTCCGGGTCGTAAAAGGTATAGACGGAAGACAGGCCGTCGTTGAGCACGTCGATGATGCTGACCATACGCAGCGTGCCGTCGTTCTCGCGGAATTCGACCAGGCGGGTGTTGACTTTGCTTTGCAGCAGAAACTGCGCATATTGATCGCGGCTGTCCTGATCCATGCCGCCGCCGGCGTGACGCGCGGCCTGATAGCGCAGGTAGAGCTCGTAGTGTTCTGGCACATAAGCGAGCGTGGTGACCCAGGTGCTCAAATCCTGGTGCCGGTTCCAGGCGCGCCGCTGGCTGCGATTGGATGAAAATTCGTCGACCTTCACGCGTACCGGAACGCAGGCATGACAACCGTCGCAATAGGGCCGGTAGGTGAAAATGCCACTGCGCCGGAAGCCGTTTTTGACGAGCTCCGAGTAGACGTCGGCATTGATCAGATGCGATGGCGTCGCCACCTGCGAGCGCGCCTGGCGTCCATCAAGATAGCTGCACGGATAGGGTGCCGTTGCGTAGAACTGCAACGCGGCGAAGGGCAGGTCTTTTAGATGCGTCATATACGTGTGGTCTATGAGGCTGACAGTAATAATTTACACCGTAAGCGCAGCGCGCCATAAGGTTTTTCCACGGCGCCTTCAAAATAAGGCAGGAGGCCGCCATATATCGATCTGCGGTTGCCTGATCGCATGTTGCAGCCGTGCGATGAACTCCGCGCGCGGGATGGGCGATGCGCCGAGCGATGCAAGATGCTCCGTCTCTTGCTGACAATCGATCAGTGCCACGCCATTCTCGCGCAAGAAGTGAATCAGATAAGTCAGCGCGATCTTGGAGGCGTCGCTCACGCGTGCGAACATCGATTCCCCATAAAACATCCGTCCGATACACACCCCGTACGCGCCGCCGACAAGCTCGCCATCGAGCCAGACTTCGGATGAGTGCGCATAACCGCGCCGATGCAGCGCGCTGTAGCCGTGCACAATCTCCTCCGAAATCCAGGTGCCGCCGCCGTCCTTGCGCGGTGCGGCGCACGCGCGCATTACCTGTTCGAACGCGGTATCGAAGCGAATCTGCCAGCGACCGTCGGTCAAGCAGCTCTTGTGCACTTTCTTCAGGATCTTTTTGAGACTGCGTGACACCGCGAAGCGTTCGGTAAACAACACCATGCGCGGGTCGGTACTCCACCACAGGATCGGCTGGCCTTCCGAAAACCAAGGGAATATGCCGTGCCGGTAGGCGTCCAGCAGCCGCTCTGATGACAGATCGGCGCCTGCGGCCAGCAGACCCGGCGCTCCCTGCTCCTCGGTCAGCGCGGTCGACACATCCGGAAACGGCGTATCGGTATCCAGCCAAGGAATCATTGTCCTTCCCCGGATTGGTCCATGGCGCTGCACTGAAGAGGGGCAATGGTGGGCGGCGCTAACATCTCAAGAAAAGTTATTTCTATGAATCAATAAGTTACTAAGGTGTACCAAAATGGAATGCATTTTGCTTTGTTGAAGCGTGGAAATAAAAATCCGCACATTAACAGGGAGAATTTTTGCATGAATGCGTTAAAAAACGGTGCTGATGCCTTATTTATTTTGCTCGGTGCCATCATGATCCTCGCGATGCACGCCGGTTTCGCCTTTCTGGAGCTCGGTACGGTCCGGAAGAAAAATCAGGTCAACGCGCTGGTCAAAATCTTAGTCGATTTCGCGGTTTCCACCATTGCCTATTTTTTCGTCGGCTATGGCATTGCCTACGGGGTGCACTTTTTCACCGATGCCACGACGCTTTCCGCCAGGAGCGGCTTCGAGCTGGTGAAATTTTTCTTTCTGCTGACTTTCGCCGCCGCCATCCCTGCGATCATTTCCGGCGGCATCGCCGAGCGCGCCAGGTTTCACCCGCAGCTGGCCGCCACCGCGCTGCTGGTCGGCCTGGTGTATCCGCTTTTCGAAGGTATTGCATGGAATCAGCGGTTCGGCATTCAGGCATGGCTGAAGCTTGTGTTTTCGGCGGAGTTTCATGATTTCGCAGGTTCGGTCGTGGTTCATGCGGTGGGCGGCTGGGCGGCGTTGCCGGCGGTGCTCCTGCTCGGCGCACGTCGCGGTCGCTATTCGAAAGATGGCGCGATCGCGGCTCACCCGCCTTCGAACATTCCGTTTCTCGCGCTGGGTGCGTGGATACTGACAGTGGGCTGGTTCGGCTTCAACGTGATGAGCGCGCAGACGCTGGACAAGATGAACGGGTTGGTGGCGCTCAATTCGCTAATGGCGATGGTGGGTGGCACGCTGGTCGCAGTCCTGCTCGGCAGGAACGATCCGGGCTTCGCCTATAACGGCCCGCTTGCCGGTCTGGTAGCGGTCTGCGCGGGTTCCGATCTGATGCATCCGCTTGGCGCGCTAGTTACCGGCGGCATCGCCGGCGCGGTCTTTGTATGGATGTTTACGCTCACGCAAAACAAGTGGAAGATCGACGACGTGCTTGGCGTGTGGCCGCTGCATGGCCTGTGCGGCGTGTGGGGCGGCATCGCGGCCGGCATTTTCGGCCAGAAAGCGCTGGGCGGCATGGGCGGCGTGTCCTTGATGTCGCAATTGTTCGGTACGCTGCTCGGGGTGGCGATCGCAGCGACCGGCGGCGCGATCATCTACGGCCTGCTCAAGAAAATTGTCGGCATCCGGCTCGACCCTGAACAGGAATTCGATGGCGCGGACTTGTCGATTCACAGGATCGGCGCAAGCTCGGAGCGCGCGACGAGCTGGTGACGATTGCAGTGTGAATGTGCGCTCGCATTCTTGGCCAAGCCTCGGTAACGCACGTTCGTGGAACCCCACAGGCGCTTGAACACCGCAAACACGTGTCCGACCCGTGCACGGATTTTCGACTTACTTGATCAGCCTTAGGTGCGCCGCTGAACGCCGCAACGGATTGAGATAACTCAACGCAGACGAAACGGTAACTCACAGAGTGAGAAGAGACTATCCTCGCAAAGGAGAAACGACATGGACAATCCGACAAAGGAATTTGTGCTGGACATTATCAATCAGGGGAAAGATCTGACGCTGGCTACTGTCAGGCCGGACGGTTATCCGCAGGCCACCACCGTGAGTTATGCGCACGATGGATTGACCATCTACGTCGGTATCGGCAAGGACAGCCAGAAAGCGAATAACATCCGCTCTAACAACAAGGTATCGCTCACCATCAATGCCGAGTACAAGGATTGGAATCACATCAAAGGTCTTTCCATGGGGGCCATTGCGGAAATACTGACCGATCCGGCAGCGATACACTTGGCAGCGGAACGCCTTGTCTCGCGCTTCCCGCAGGCGGCAGAGTGGGCCGCATCTGGAAAGGTGAACGAGGTTGTTTTCGTCAAGATCGATCCGCAGGTGATATCGGTGCTCAATTATGAGAAGGGATTTGGCCACACGGATCTGATAAAACCCTGAGTGTTGAGCATCGGGGCGGATCGCTATTGCAAAACGGCTTTGCCCTCGTGTCTTCGGCGATGGTCATCAGCATGATTGTGAGGCCATTGGTGTGACAAGCCTTGCTCACCGAGGACATCGTTTTACTTTTAAGGAATGAATATGGATCCCATTCAGTTATTTGACGCTGAGTCTTCCACCTACACCTACATATTACGTGCGGAAAAAGGGAATGCGGCTGTCATTATCGACCCCGTCGACAAGCAATGGGAGCGTGACCTGTTGCAACTTGAACGGCTCAATTTAAAGCTCGTATACACACTGGAAACGCATGCGCACGCGGATCATATAACGTCGGCCGGCAGGCTCCGCGAAGCGACAGGCGCCAAAGCCGCGGCGCCGAGCGGATGCGGTATTGCGCCCGCCGATCTGCAGTTGTACGAGGGGGATGTGATTCGGTTTGGAAATAGTGAAGAAATCAAGGTGCTGCATACGCCTGGGCACACTGCGGGCAGTATGTCATTTGTTTGGCGGGAGAACGTTTTAACCGGAGACGCGCTCCTAATCAACGGTTGCGGGCGAACCGATTTTCAAAGCGGTAGTGCCGCAGCGCTATTTCAAAGTATCACCAGGAAGCTGTTCGCGTTGCCGGACGAAACCCTGGTTTGGCCCGCCCATGATTACAAAGGCCAGGCTGTTTCGACAATCGGTTGGGAAAAACGGCATAACAGTCGATTAGCCGGCCGGGATGAGGCAGGTTTCATTGACCTCATGAACAACCTGAATCTGCCAAGACCCAAGCTGATAGACATTGCTGTTCCCGCAAACCAAAACCTCGGTTTGCTGCATGAGGCATAGTTCGTGAATTGCTTGCTGATGTATACCAACGACGTTCATTCGCTGGAGCTGAATCAGACGCCGGGTGTGTATCTGATGCGGGTGAGGACTGCGACCGAGTCGAAGTACTCGTGAGGTCACTGCAGTGACGAGTGAGACCGAAAGCGGGCGCACGCTCTGGAAATAGTGGCGGACGCGTGAAGTAAAAATGGCGCTGCATTGCGGATCGCGCCATTCGTGTCGTGTTTGAGTATCGGTAGCAGCGCGCTTATTCGCTTTGCCGCATCGGCTTGCGAATGTCTTCGGAGTGCAGCGTATAGGTGCCACCCGCACTGCGGATGCGCGCCAAGTCAGCGAAGAAGAATTTGAGCGTGTGTCCGACCGTCGGGAAGGCAATATCGTTCCAAGGAATTTCTGACTCCGAGTAGAGCGCCACTTCCAGGCTTTCCGTTCCGGCCTGGTAATCGAGGTCGAGCAAAGTCGCGCGATAAAACATGTGCACCTGATGCACGTGCGGCACGTTCAGCAGCGAAAACAGGTCGTGCAACTGGACGCGCGCGCCGGCTTCCTCGAAAGTCTCGCGCAGCGCCGCCTCGGTCGTGGTCTCGTTGTTCTCCATGAAGCCGGCGGGTAGTGTCCAGTAGCCGTAACGCGGCTCGATCGCGCGCCTGCACAGCAGAATGCGGGTCTCGCCGCCCTGCTCCCAGACGGGAATTGTTCCGATCACCATCTTCGGATTTTGATAGTGAATCGTGCCGCACTGTTCGCAGACAAAGCGCGGGCGATTGTCGTCGGGTGGAATCAGCAGCGAGACCGGATGGGCGCATTCGGAGCAGAATTTCATAGGGGCGGAGCGAATGTTGGTGGGCGCGCGGCGAGCGGCATGCTGCAATGGATCGCGTGCGTGCTGTTCAATCGGAAACGTACAGCGCAAGTGTATCACCGCCCGTAAAAATGACGATTGCATTTGCGTTGCCTGCCGATACCGGATATACTTCATTTCTTCAGACGCGGGGTGGAGCAGTCTGGCAGCTCGTCGGGCTCATAACCCGAAGGTCGCAGGTTCAAATCCTGCCCCCGCAACCAAGCCTTTAAGTCTTATCGTTCCCGCTCTCATTACTCCTCCAATAAATCGGGCGTCGGAACAGCATCAACGGGTTTCTCTGACCAGGCAGCATCGCAGGATGCCTGTCGTTGACGATAATTTCTGTTTTGTCAGTAAAGAACAAGACGCACAAAAATGAATACTATTGAGGCGAAGAAAGTCCTCGAAACCGCGTTACTTTGCGCTCATGAGCCGCTGTCGATCAACGACATGAAAAAACTCTATGCGGAAAGTGGCGAGGGCCATCAAGAAGTCGGCGCCGACACCATCAAGGCAATGCTTGAAGAATTGCGCAACGATTGGTCGGACAAGGGCATCGAGATCGTCAGCCTGTCCACTGGATGGCGTTTCCAGAGCCGACCGGAAATGAAAAAGTATCTGGAACGGCTCAATCCCGAAAAACCGCCGAAATATTCACGCGCGACGCTTGAAACGCTTGCTATTATCGCGTACCGTCAACCGGTCACTCGCGGTGATATCGAAGAAATTCGCGGCGTGACGGTGAACTCGCAAACCATCAAGATGCTCGAAGATCGAGGCTGGATCGAAGCGATCGGCCATCGCGACGTGCCGGGACGGCCGGCATTGTTTGCGACAACCAAGCAGTTTCTCGACGATCTCGGCCTGACCTCGCTGGATCAATTGCCGCCGCTGCAGCAAATAACGAGAGAAGAGATGCAGTGCGGGGTGTTGCCGGAAATGCAGGCGCTCGAAGGCGAGATGCAGGCGAACCTAGACCAGGCTGCAATTGATTTTGTGCAGCAAGCCAACGCGGCGGAAGCCGCGACAGACGAAAACCAGGAACCGGTCGATTTCGAATCGGCCGCACCGAACCCTGTTGAGGAAGCCGGCGCCGAGTCGGCACAGCAGGCCTTGTCGGAGTCGGAATCCGACGCAATACCGCAAGCGGAAACAGAAGTCGAAGCAGAAATGCTTTCCCTTGCCGCCGAGCCTGCTGCCGAGTCGCAGGATGATGTAACGTCAAAGCATAATCAAGAACCGAACGATGAATCTGCCCTCCCATAACGACGCACCCGCGGTCATGACCAACGATTCCTCTTCCCGTACCGAATCGAACGATACTCCAGAGCTGTCTCACGGCGAGAACTCGTCTTCAGGCGGTGGGGCGGAAGAGGGCAAGAAGAAGCCGGCGAAACGGGGCGTGCGCGGTCCGCGCAGCCTGCGGCGCACGCGTGCGCCGCGGCAAGCCGAGGCGGATGGTACGACGCCCCAGGAGCTCGCGCCCGCTGCCGACCTGATCGAACCGCGGGCAGGCTCCGTCGCGGAAAGCAACAAGCCGCATACGGGTCGTAACAACGGCCGCAAGCAGGATGAAAGGCAAAAGGGTAAACCTGGCCAGAAGCAGCGCTCCAAGCAGGCCGGCCCCAGTGGCAGGCCGCAGCAGGCGCGTACGAAAGGCGGCGATGCCGACGAAATATTTTCTTTTGTGACCTCCGACGCCTTCGACGCCGAAACAAACGACGTTGCCGGAAGTAACGCGCGACGTGACGGCCGCTCGGGCCAGGGGAAAAACGTGCGCCGCGATCTCACCGCCGAAGACGATGCGCCGAAGCTGCATAAAGTGCTGGCCGAGGCCGGCCTGGGTTCACGTCGCGACATGGAAGAACTGATCATCGCCGGCCGCGTTTCGGTGAATGGTGAACCGGCGCATATCGGGCAGCGCATCCTGCCGACCGACCAGGTGCGCATCAACGGCAAATTGATTCAGCGCAAGGTCAGCAAGCGTCCGCCACGCGTCCTGGTCTATCACAAGCCCGCGGGTGAAATTGTCAGCCATGACGATCCGGAAGGACGTCCGTCCGTATTCGAGCGCCTGCCAACCATGAAGGCCGGCAAATGGCTGGCCGTCGGCCGCCTCGATTTCAATACCGAAGGCCTGTTGCTGTTCACGACTTCGGGCGATCTGGCCAACCGCTTGATGCATCCGCGTTACAACATCGAACGCGAATATGCGGTGCGTACGCTCGGCGAATTGGAAGAGGGCATGCGTCAGAAGCTGTTGAGCGGCGTGGAACTGGAGGATGGCGTCGCGCAGTTTTCGAAGATTGCCGAAGGCGGCGGCGAGGGCGCGAATCGCTGGTATCGGGTCACAATCGGCGAGGGTCGCAATCGCGAAGTGCGGCGCATGTTCGAAGCGATCGGGCTGACGGTGTCCCGGCTGATTCGTACCCGCTATGGCGCGATGACGTTGCCGAGCGCTCTCAAGCGTGGTCGCTGGGAAGAGTTGGATGAGCACGCGGTGCGGGATCTGATGAACCTGAGCGGCCTCGAGAAGATGGCTGGCCAGGCGCAGCCCGGCAAGGGGCGCGGCGAGCGGACGGCCGGCGAACGCAACGGCAACAGCGTGGACAGGAATCAGGGTGCCAAGCGAAGCCAGGGCGGCAACGGGCGCGGGCAAGGGCAAGGACAGCAGCGCGGGCGGCAGCCTGATCCGTTGCAGACCGCGCTCGGTTTTCCGGACGCCGGGCAAGGGCGGCGTAATGGCGGCCCTGCACGAGGCGGCATGGCAATGCACGGCATGCCGCGCCGGCGTTCGAGAGGTTGACTCGTGTACGGCCGGGCTTCCTGAAGCTATCAGGAGCGGTACTTTCTTTTGGTGCACCGCAATTCATTTTGTTAAATTTTGCGCGATGTCGTTGTTCGCAGGGTAGTTTCGGCATTGCGATGCACCAAATAATTGTTTATAATTAGAGAGTTAACAAAAATCGCGCCCCTGAGTGCGCATTTTGTTGGAGAACCGCTGCAGGTGGCTGGAACGATAAAAAGAGATGGGCAGATGCCCATTTTTTTTTTGTTGAACACTTTGCGCGGGGCATTGGGGCGGCGTCTTGCTATTTGGAGAACGGGTTTGCGGTTGCAGGAACTGGTTGAAAAGACCGTCGCGGGCATGGGCTATGAACTGGTCGACCTTGAACAGGCGGCCCATGGGTTGTTGCGTGTCTATATCGACTTTCCGCCGGAGGCGGCGGATATGGGAAACATTACGGTTGACGACTGCGAAAAGGTTAGTCACCAGCTGTCGCATGTGCTGACAGTTGAAAACGCGAATTACGAGCGGCTCGAAATTTCATCGCCTGGGCTGGATCGCCCGTTGAAGAAGTTTGCCGACTATGTGCGCTTTGTCGGGCAGGAGGCGGTGGTGAAGCTGCGCATGCCGATGCCGGGCGCGGCAAACCGCAAGTCGTTTCAGGGCGTGCTGCACGCGCCGGAAGGCGAGCAGCTGAAATTGGAATTCGAAGGAAAAGATGGGCTGGCGATGCTGGAATTTACGCTAGCCGATGTGGACAAGGCACGCCTGGTGCCGAAAGTGGACTTTAGGAGTCGCAAAGCATGAGTCGCGAAGTATTATTGTTGGTCGATGCGCTGGCACGAGAGAAAAACGTCGATAAGGATATCGTCTTCGGAGCGCTCGAGCATGCGCTTGCCCAAGCGACCAAAAAGCGCTACGAAGGCGAGGTGGACGTGCGCGTCTCCATCGATCGCGAGAGCGGCGAATTCGAGTCTTTTCGCCGTTGGCACGTGGTGCCCGACGAAGCGGGTTTGCAATTGCCCGACCAGGAAGTGCTGCACTTCGAAGCGAAGGAGCAGATCTCGGATATTGAGGTGGACGATTACATCGAAGAGCCGATCGAGTCGGTCGATTTCGGCCGCCGCTTTGCGCAGGACACCAAGCAAGTGGTGCTGCAGCGTATTCGCGACGCCGAACGCGAGCAGATCCTGGCCGACTTCCTGGAGCGCGGCGACGCGCTGGTGACCGGCACCATCAAGCGCATGGAGCGCGGCGATGCGATCGTTGAATCCGGCAAGATCGAAGCGCGCTTGCCGCGCGACCAGATGATTCCCAAGGAAAATCTGCGTATCGGCGATCGCGTGCGTGCGTTCATCCTGCGCATCGACCGCAATGCGCGCGGCCCGCAAGTGATTCTGTCGCGCACCGCGCCGGAATTCATCATGAAGCTGTTCGAGTTGGAAGTGCCGGAGATTGAGCAAGGGCTGCTGGAAATCAAGTCTGCGGCGCGCGACCCGGGTGTGCGGGCGAAGATCGCCGTCTTCACCAGCGACAAGCGTATTGACCCGATCGGCACCTGCGTCGGCATGCGTGGTTCGCGTGTGCAGGCGGTGACCGGCGAACTGGGCGGCGAGCGCGTCGATATTGTGTTGTGGTCGGAAGATCCGGCGCAATTCGTGATCGGTGCACTGGCGCCCGCGAACGTATCGTCGATCGTCGTCGATGAAGAAAAGCACGCGATGGATGTGGTGGTCGACGAGGAAAACCTCGCCATTGCAATCGGCCGCGGCGGCCAGAACGTGCGCTTGGCGTCGGAGCTGACCGGCTGGCAGATCAACATCATGACGGCGGAAGAGTCGGCGGATAAATCGGCGGCCGAAACCGCTGCGATCCGTATGCTGTTCATGGAAAGACTCGATGTCGACCAGGAAGTCGCCGACATCCTGGTCGATGAAGGTTTTTCCAGCCTGGAAGAAATCGCTTATGTGCCGATTACCGAAATGCTCGACATCGAAGCATTCGATGAAGACACGGTCAATGAGCTGCGCAACCGTGCCCGCGATGCGCTGGTGACCGAAGCGATCGTTTCCGAAGAAGGCCTGGAAGGCATGGAAGATGCACTCGCAAATCTGGATGGCATCGACCGCGTCACCGCGGGCAAATTGGGGCTGGCCGGCATCAAGACTCTCGATGCGTTTGCCGCTCTGGCTTATGACGAGTTCGGCTCGATTCTGGCATTGCCGATTGAACGCGCGCGTCAGTTGATTGAAAATGAATTTGAAGATGTGACCGACGATGAGATGCGCCTGATCGACGCCAAGTACGATGATCGTGCTCGCGCGTTGCAAGCCAAAGCGCGGGAGCTGGCTGAATCTTAATGATCCGGAACGCTCCAATATCATCTGTCGTGCCACATAGAAAAGAGGACTGAATGGCGAGTAACAACGTAGCTCAATTTGCCACCGAACTGAAGATGCCTGCAGATTTGCTGCTGACGCAACTGCGCGCTGCCGGCGTCGACAAGAGTTCGGCGTCCGATGCCTTGTCGAAGGAAGACAAGGACAGACTGTTGAATCATCTGCGCCGTTCGCATGGTGCATCGCCGGAAGGCGAAAAAAAGAAGATCACGCTGACCCGCAAGGAAACGACAGAGATCAAGCAGGCCGATGCGACCGGCAAATCGCGCACGATCCAGGTGGAGGTGCGCAAGAAGCGGACCTTCATCAAGCGTGACGAACCGCAGGTTGAGGAAGTGCCAGCCAAAGCACCGGCCGCGCCGGTCATCGACGAGACTGAGGTTGCGCGACGAGCGGAAGAGGCGCGTCGCCAGGCAGAATTGATCGCACGCCAGGAAGCCGATTTGCGCGAGAAGCAGGAGCGCCTCGCCAAGCTGGAAGCGGAGAAGGAAGCGCAAGCGAAGGCGATGCACGAAGCGGCTGAAGCCGAAAAAATTGCCGCCGCCCGGGCGGCTGTGGAAAAGATGGTGAAAGTAGAGAAAGCCGACGTCTCCGTCGCTGAAGAAAAGAAGCGTGCAGCCGACGAGGAAGTGAAGAAAAAGGCGGCGTTGCAGGAAGCGAAAGAAGCGGCCGAACGTGCGGCAGCAACCGAGCGCGCACGCAAGGCGGTTGCGGACGAGGTCGCGCAGATCAAGGCGATGATGAATGCGCCGCGCAAGGTCATGAAGGCGCCGGAGCCGGCGCCCGCGCCAGTGGCGAAAGCTGCGGAAGGCACCTTGCACAAGCCGGCGGACAAGAAGCCGGGAGAAAAGAAGGACGACAAGAAGCCAGCGGTCGGCGACAAGAAATCGATCAAGTCGGCGAACGTTTCTTCGACCTGGCAGGACGATGCGAAAAAACGCGGCGGCATCAAGACGCGCGGCGCGACGACCACGCCGGGCGGACGCGACGGCTGGCGAGGCGGTCCGAAGGGGCGCCGTTCCAACGCGCACGGCGACGACCAGCGCGAATCGAATTTCCAGGTGCCGACCGAGGCCGTGGTGAGGGATGTGCACGTACCGGAGACGATCACGGTTGCCGAGTTGGCGCACAAAATGGCGGTCAAGGCGTCCGAGGTCATCAAGCACTTGATGAAGTTGGGCCAGATGGTCACCATCAATCAAGTGCTCGATCAGGAAACCGCGATGATCCTGGTCGAGGAAATGGGCCACAAGGCGTTTGCCGCCAAGCTCGACGACCCCGAGGCATTGCTGGAGGAAGCCGGGGAGCATGCAGATGCTGAAGCATTGCCGCGCGCACCGGTGGTAACCGTGATGGGTCACGTCGACCACGGTAAAACCTCGCTGCTGGATTCGATCCGGCGCGCCAAGGTGGCGGCCGGCGAAGCCGGCGGCATTACGCAGCATATCGGCGCCTATCACGTCGAAACGCCGCGCGGCATCATCACCTTCCTCGATACGCCGGGTCACGAAGCGTTTACGGCGATGCGTGCGCGAGGCGCGAAAGCGACCGACATCGTGATCCTGGTGGTTGCCGCCGACGATGGCGTGATGCCGCAGACGAAGGAAGCGATCGCTCACGCGAAAGCGGCCGGCGTGCCTATCGTCGTGGCGATCAACAAGATCGACAAGCAGGGCGCGAACCCCGAGCGCGTCAAGCAGGAGCTGGTCGCCGAGCAGGTGGTGCCGGAAGAATACGGCGGCGAGTCGCCGTTCATCGAAGTGTCGGCCAAGACCGGCCAGAACATCGACGAGCTGCTCGAAAACGTGCTGCTGCAGGCCGAAGTGCTGGAATTGAAAGCGCCGGTCGATGCGTTCGCCAAGGGTCTGGTCATCGAGGCCAAACTCGACAAGGGCCGCGGTCCGGTGGCGACGGTGCTCGTGCAGTCCGGCACGCTCAAACGCGGCGACGTGGTGCTGGCCGGTTCTTCGTATGGCCGCGTGCGTGCGATGCTGGACGAAAACGGCAAGAACATTGCCGACGCGGGCCCGTCGATTCCGGTCGAGATCCAGGGCCTGACCGAAGTGCCGGCGGCCGGCGAAGAAGTGATGGTAATGGCGGACGAACGCAAGGCGCGCGAAATTGCGCTGTTCCGTCAGGGCAAATTCCGCGACGTGAAGCTGGCCAAGCAGCAGGCGGCGAAACTGGAAAACATGTTCGAGCAGATGGCGGAGGGCGAGGTGAAGAGCCTGCCGTTGATCATCAAAACCGACGTCCAGGGTTCGCAGGAAGCGCTGGTGCATTCGATGCAGAAGCTGTCGACCAGCGAGGTGCGGGTGCAGGTGGTGCATGCGGCTGTTGGCGGCATCAGCGAATCCGACGTCAACCTGGCGGTGGCGTCGAAAGCGGTCATCATCGGCTTCAATACACGCGCCGACGCATCGGCACGCAAGCTGGCGGAAGCCAGCGGTGTCGATATTCGCTACTACAACATCATTTACGATGCGGTCGACGAGATCAAAGCGGCGATGTCCGGCATGCTGGCGCCCGAGAAGCGCGAACAGGCGCTCGGCCTGGTGGAAATCCGCCAGGTGTTCATGGTCAGCAAGGTCGGCGCGATTGCCGGCTGCTACGTGCTCGATGGACTTGTCAAGCGGGGGGCGTCGGTGCGCCTGCTGCGCAATAACGTCGTGACCTGGACCGGCGAGCTCGATTCGCTCAAGCGCTTCAAGGATGACGTGAAGGAAGTGAAGGCCGGTTTCGAATGCGGGTTGTCGCTGAAGAACTTCAACGACATCAAGGAAGGCGACCAGCTGGAAGTATTCGAAGTACAGGAAGTCGCGCGTACGCTGTAATCGATCGTAGCGGGCAGTAGTGTAGCCCGGATGAGCGAAGCGTTATCCGGGAGTGGAGTCCCCCCGGATAATGCTTCGCTCATCCGGGCTACGTTTTTCAAGGTAGTACGAACATGGCTAAACATAGCAAATCCATCCCCGGTCGCGGTTTGCGCGTCGCCGATCAGATCCAGCGCGATCTGGCGGAAATCATCGCGTACGAACTCAAGGATCCACGGGTGGGAATGATTACCCTCACCGAGGTGCAGGTAACGCCGGACTACGCGCATGCGAAGGTGTTTTTCACGACACTGGTCGACAAGGAGGAAGCGGTGCAGAACACATTGTCCGGACTGCGGGCGGCCGCTGGCTTCATTCGCGGCCAGCTTGGCCGGCGCCTGACGATACATACCATTCCCGAACTCCATTTCGTTCACGACAGGTCGACCGCGCGCGGCATGGAGTTATCGAAACTGATCGACGAAGCGAACGCGACGCGCTCCACGGATTCGGAGCAAGACTGAGTTTTTCGCTCCACGCAGCGTCTGCGTGATCACTATCCGTCCAATCGTATGGCGCAAATTCCGCCCAAGAAAATTCGCGTGCCGGTGCATGGCGTGCTGCTGCTCGATAAAGCCGCGGGACACTCCAGCAATGATGCACTGATCAAGGCCAAGCGCCTGCTGAATGCGCAAAAGGCCGGGCATACCGGCACTCTCGATCCATTCGCGACCGGTCTGTTGCCTTTGTGTTTTGGAGAAGCAACCAAGTTTGCGCAAGATCTGCTGGATGCCGACAAGACCTATGAAGCGGTGGTCCATCTGGGCATCGCCACCGAAACCGGCGATACCGAAGGACGCGTGCTGGAAACGCGCAGCGTCGACGTGACGCGCGCGCAGATCGATGCAGTACTGGCGCGTTTTCGCGGTGAAATCGACCAGCTGCCGCCGATGTATTCGGCGCTCAAGCGCGATGGTAAACCGCTGTATGAATATGCACGCGCCGGCGTGACGCTGGAACGCGAGGCGCGCCGTGTGACGATTCATGCGTTGGAGTTTCTTGCGTATCAAGCGCCTTACCTAAGCTTGCGCGTCACTTGCAGCAAAGGCACCTATATCCGGGTATTAGGCGAGGATATCGGCGCCGCACTGGGCTGCGGTGCGCACCTGCAGGCGCTGCGGCGCACGCAGGTTGATACGCTGTCGATCGGGGATGCGATTACACTCGACGAGTTGACCGAGACGCCGGAACACGAGCGCGTGCTGCGATTGGCGCCCGTCGATGCGTTGTTGTCATCTTTTCCGGAAATAAATTTGCCCGAGGCCTTGGCAACGCGGTTTTTACATGGCCAGCGCCTGGCGCTCGGCAAGGAAAGCGTCGCCTTTCCTTCGCAGCAAGGCCGCGTGCGCGTCTATGCCAGCAGCCGCTTGCTCGGCACCGCGCAGCTGATGGACTATGGCGTGCTGGCGCCGGAGCGCCTGATTGCCTCCGGTGGCAATTCTTGAGCGGACGCAACTCATTGAAATTCCAGCGATTTCATCTTTTCTTGCGACGCAACATGCTATAATTTCGGGTTCCCCGAATCCAGCCCCCAACCTCCAACCACCATGTCAAACACCAAACGCGCTCTACGCAACATCGCCATCATCGCTCACGTCGACCACGGCAAAACCACGCTGGTCGACCAGTTGCTGCGTCAGTCCGGCACCTTCCGCGAGAACCAGCAGGTCGATACGCGCGTGATGGATTCCAACGATCTGGAAAAAGAGCGCGGCATCACGATTCTCGCGAAGAACTGCGCGGTCGAATATGAAGGCACGCATATCAACATCGTCGATACGCCCGGCCACGCCGACTTCGGCGGCGAGGTGGAGCGCGTGCTGTCGATGGTCGACAGCGTGCTGCTGCTGGTGGATGCGGTCGAAGGCCCGATGCCGCAGACGCGTTTCGTCACGCGCAAGGCGTTGGGCCTCGGCCTGAAACCGATCGTGGTGGTGAACAAGGTAGACCGCCCTGGCGCGCGCCCGGACTGGGTGATCAATGCGACCTTCGAACTGTTCGACAAGCTGGGGGCGACCGAGGCGCAGCTGGACTTTCCGGTGGTGTATGCGTCCGGCCTGAACGGATATGCCGGCCTCGACGCGTCGGTGCGTGAAGGCACCTTGAAACCTTTGTTCGATGCAGTGCTGGAACACGTGCCGGTGCGCGACGATGATCCGGATGGTCCGTTGCAATTGCAGATTTCGTCGCTCGATTATTCGTCATACGTCGGCAAGATCGGCGTCGGCCGCATCAAGCGCGGTCGCGCGAAGGCGCTGCAGGATGTGGTGATCCTGAATGGTCCGGGCTCCACGCCGATCAAGGCGCGCATCAACCAGGTGCTGAAGTTCAAGGGACTGGAGCGCGTGCTGGTCGACGAAGCGCAGGCGGGCGACATCGTGCTGATCAACGGCATCGAGGAAATCGGCATCGGCAGCACGGTGTGCGCGCCGGATGCGCAAGAAGCGTTGCCGATGCTAAGAGTCGACGAGCCGACGCTGACAATGAACTTCCTGGTCAACAACTCGCCGCTGGCTGGCCGGGAAGGCAAGTTCGTCACTAGCCGCCAGATTCGCGACCGCCTCGACCGCGAACTGAAATCGAACGTCGCCTTGCGCGTTACCGATACCGGCGACGACACGACTTTCGAAGTCTCAGGCCGCGGCGAATTGCATCTGACGATTCTGTTGGAAAACATGCGCCGCGAAGGCTATGAACTTGCGGTATCGCGTCCGCGCGTGGTGTTCAAGGAGATCGACGGCGTGAAATGCGAGCCGTACGAATTGCTGACCGTCGATGTCGAGGATGCGCATCAGGGCGGCGTGATGGAAGAGCTTGGCCGCCGCCGTGGCGATCTCCAGAACATGGAGCCGGACGGCAAGGGCCGCGTGCGTCTCGAATACCGGATTCCGGCGCGCGGCCTGATCGGCTTCCAGTCGGAGTTCATGACTCTGACGCGCGGCACCGGTTTGATGAGCCATATTTTCGATGAATATTCGCCGGTTGATGCTAACAAGCCGGAACTGGCGGGTCGTCGCAACGGCGTGCTGATTTCGCAGGATGACGGCGCCGCGGTCGCGTACGCATTGTGGAAGCTGCAGGATCGCGGCCGCATGTTCGTCAGCCACAACGATCCTGTGTATGAGGGCATGATCATCGGCATCCATTCGCGCGACAACGACCTGGTGGTGAATCCGATCAAGGGCAAGCAGTTGACCAACGTGCGCGCATCCGGCACCGACGAAGCGGTGCGCCTGGTGCCGCCGATCCAGCTGACTCTGGAATACGCGGTGGAATTCATCGAGGACGATGAGCTGGTTGAAATCACGCCGAAGAGCATCCGCCTGCGCAAGCGTTTCCTGAAGGAGCATGAGCGCAAGAAGGCGTCGCGCGAAGCAGCGTAATATCGTGCGCCGGCCATGCTACCGGCGCTGCATATCGGGTTGTTTATCAGGCCCGGCTTCCCGTTACGGGGTGCCGGGCTGATTTTTTTGCTGATCCATTATTGTTGATTATTCATGCCGCTTCTGAATACCCATCAACGGGCGATCCTGCTCATGATCATTGCGCCGACGCTGTGGAGCATCGCCGGCGTCGTCACGCGCCATCTCGATGCGGCGCACGGCTTTGAGGTGACGTTCTGGCGCAGTTTTTTTTCGGCCGTGTTCGTCGCTGGCGCGCTGCTGATGCGGGAGGGTTTCGGCAACGCGGTCAACACCGTGCGTTCTTCCGGCGCGCTCGGCGTGCTGAGCGGCATGATGTGGTGCGTGATGTTTGTCTGCTTCATGATCGCGCTGACGAAGACCACGGTGGCGAACACGCTGATCGTGATGAGTGTCGCGCCTTTGCTCACGGCGTTTCTCGCCTGGCTGTTGCTGAAGCAACGGATTGCGCCGCGCACCTGGCTGGCGATTCTTGCCGCGTTCGTCGGAATTCTGTGGATGTTCGTCAACGGCATGAGCGGAGTCGGCGGGCAGCACCTGCTCGGCATGCTGATCGCCGCGGCGGTGCCGGTCGCGTCTGCCGTTAATCTGATTGCGATCAAGCGAGCCAGGCACGGCGTCGACCTGATTCCGGCAGTGCTTCTCGGCAGTCTATTTTCTGCCGGCCTGATGCTGCCGCTGGCGTGGCCGTTGCAGGCATCGCTGCACGACGTTGGCCTACTCGCGGTGCTCGGTTTTTTTCAGCTGGGACTGCCTTGCATGCTGATGGTGCGGGCAGCGAAAAGCCTGTCGGCGCCGGAGGTTTCCTTGCTGGCCTTGCTTGAAGTATTGCTCGGGCCGCTATGGGCTTGGCTGGGCGCCGGCGAGGTGCCGGCGCCCAGCCA